>Ga0163144_10001515_pt1 | contig 54750 bp, 44 predicted proteins | sample OliLak19BULKMAT1_FD_123175 | JGI IMG/M metagenome (GOLD analysis project Ga0163144, IMG submission 123175) | Freshwater microbial mat bacterial communities from Lake Vanda, McMurdo Dry Valleys, Antarctica - Oligotrophic Lake LV.19.BULKMAT1 | ecosystem: Environmental > Aquatic > Freshwater >... | reverse complement strand
GACAAACCTTCAGGTTTGTCCGACGACTCGCCCCGTGGGGACAAACCTTCAGGTTTGTCCGACGACTCATCCGGCATTGTCAAGGACACGACCCACATGGCCGTGATCGACAAGGACGGCAACATTTTCGATGTGACGCCAAGCGGTGGGTGGGTGCCCGGCGCCGTGATTCTGGGCGACACCGGCATCGGCATGAGCGTGCGCGGCGAGCAGTTCTGGCTCGACAAGACGCGCGCCAACCAGATTCGTCCACGCGCGCGTCCGCGCTACACGCTCACGCCGAGCCTGGTGTTCAAAGGCGACACGCCGATGATGGGCCTCGGCACACCCGGTGGCGACAACCAGGACCAGACCATCCTGCAGGCGTTCCTGAGCATTGTTGACTTCTGGGACGAGTGGTATCCGAACCTGCACGCGGCGCTCGAACGCCCGCGCGCGCAGACCATGCACTTTTACGGATCGTTCTGGCCGCACGCTGCCGGCTTCAACCAGCTGAACATTGAGGCGGCGATTCCAGACGCGGTATACAACGAATTGAAGGCCAGAGGCCACGACGTAAGCCGTTTGCGCACGTTCGGGATGTCAGGCTGCGCGACCGCCGTGATGATCGATCCGGCCACCGGTAACCGCTTCGCCGCCGCGGACCCGCGCCGGGACTGCTACGCCATCGCCTACTGACGGTACCTTACTTGGCTTGGCCGTGGCGCGGCCCTGTTAGAATGCCGCCGTGAGCTGGCGTGTGCCGACCGTCGCGTGGATGGTGCTGACAGGCGCCGTCGTGCTCGCCTACGGGTGGACACTCGGCGCCTATTTCGTCGCCGACGATTTCGGCTACATCAATCGTTTCATGTCGTTTCCGTTCGCCTCATGGCCAGGGTTGTTCGTCCGCGACTGGTCGGGCGGCATCTGGGGCTGGCCCTTGAACGAACTGCGGCCGATCGCCGCACTGTCGTTCATCATCGACGCGCGCCTGTGGGGCGCGACCCCTGCCGGGTATCACCTCACCAACTTGCTGCTGCACCTCGTCTGTTCAGGGCTGGTCATGCTGGTGGCTCTGGCCACCAGCAACCGCGGGTGGCCAACCGCTCTCTTGGCCGGCGTGCTGTTCGCGTTGCACCCGGTTCAACGCGAGGCCGTCATCTGGATCACTGGACGCGTCGATTTGTTGTCGGCCGTCGGCCTGCTCCTCGGTTTTTACGGTTTCCTCCGGTATCGGGCGGAGCCGCGGACGGCGTGGCTGTCTGTGGCGTGGTGCGCCTACGCCTTCGGCATCTTCGCCAAGGAATCATGCCTGCTGCTGCCGGTTGTCGCGCTGCTCTACGATCGGGCCTTTCGGCGAACAGAGAAGCTGGCGCGGCCGCGCGCGGTTGCGCCGTACGCCGGCTGGGTGGCGTGCGCGGCTGTCTACACCGGCTGCCGGCTGATTGCCATGGGCGGTTCGGGGACGGCCTTCGAAATGGCGGACGTGGCGGTCGGGTTTGCCAGGGGCCTCCGGCGCATCATCCTGTATGTCGGCGCGATGTTCCTGCCTCGGGATCCGCTGCTGGGACTGTTCGACTGGCTGTCCCCTTACCAAGGTCTTGCCGCTGCCACGATTGTCGGCGCCATCGTCGTGGCGCTGGCCGTGGCGGTTCGGATTCCAGGATGGCGACAGTCCACGGCAATCCGGTCGGCGCTGTTCTTCGGCGTCGCCTGGCCGATCGTCACGACGATGCCGCTGGTGATCACCTACTTCTCGCAGCGGCACTTGTATGCCCCGTCGGCGGGCTTCGTCATCGGCTTCGTCGCCCTGATGACGCACGTGCTCCCGAGGCAACGGGTCTTCGCGACCGGAGCCGCGGTGCTGGCGGCTGCCATCGCGCTGCAGGCGGTGTTGGGCATGCGGAACTGGCAGGATTCGCACAGGCTCTCGCGGCAAATCAGCGAGGCGGTGACCGAGGTCGGGCGGCGGGCGTCGGATGGCGACGTCGTGCTGCTGGACGTCCCGGACCTGGTCAAGGACCGGTGGGTGTGGGCATGGGCCAGCCCGTTCGCGCTGCGCCCCCCATTTCAAACGCTCGACCTGACGCAGCGCCTGATCGTGCTCCCGGCGCCCGGGGTTTACCGTGATCCCGAGAGGTGGCCCAGCGCCCGCACGGCCGCCCGACTGAAGGATGCCGCCGGCTCCGGCTGGCTGATCTCGAGCACGCCAGCCGGGGTGGTGACGATTCGTGAGCTCGATGCCGAATCGGTGCGTCGCATCCACGACGAACCGCTGGATACTTCCGAGTCGTTCGACCACGTGGTCGACGTTGCGGAGCCTCAGCACCAGTGACCGCGCCGCCTGAAGTTTCGGCGGTGGTCCCGTTTTTCAACGAAGAAGGCAACGTCGCCGCCGTGGTCCGAGAGCTGGCCGACGTGCTGACGCTCACGGGGCGGACCTTCGAGCTGGTTCTGGTTGAGGATGGCAGTATCGACCGGACGGCGCAGATGCTAATCGAGGCCGCTGGCCAGACGCCCGGCTGCCGTGTGTTGCAGCACCAGCGGAACGCCGGACAAGCCGCGGCGTTATGGAGCGGCCTTCACGCCGCGCGCGGCAACATTCTGGTGACGCTCGACGGTGACGGCCAGAACGATCCGGCCGAACTCCCGGCGATGATCGCGCGATTGGCGGATGCCGACCTGGTCGTGGGTGTCCGCCAGGCCCGGCGCGATGCCTGGCTGCGGCGGGTGATGTCGGCGATTGGCAACGGCGTCCGGCGCCGCTGGTTGCGGGATGGCGCTCACGATGCCGGCTGCGGCTTGCGCGTATTTCGCCGGGAGGTCGTGGCGAGCTTGTTGCCGATCCAGTCGCTGTATTCGTTCATCCCCTCATGCACGCGCGCCGCGGGCCTGCGCCTGGTCGAGCACCCCGTGCAGCACCGGCGGCGGCACTTCGGCTCGTCGAGCTACGGACTGCGGGTGATGTGGTGGCGACCGCTGTTCGACATGCTTGCGCTGGGGTGGCTCGGCCGGCGCCGCCTGCCACGCGTGCCGGTCCATGAATTGGCCGTCGCCGCTCACTCACAGCAGCCCGTGGGCGGCGTCGCGCGCCAGGGTGAAGGTCCAAAGGTTGTTCCAGGCCAATAACAGCAACATTGCCACCACCGCGATTCTGACGCGCCGATCGGACCACCCGCGGGCGGCAGCTTTGGACGCGAGAATGACGGCAATCGGCACGTAGTACGGCGCGTACAAGACCGTTTCCTCGCCGAAGATGAGGAAGAGGAACCACTGCGCGGCCAGGGCGGCGGCGAGCGCCAGGTCGATCGGATCCCGCCCGCGCAGCGAAAGCCCGACGCCGGCGATGAGGCATGCCAGCCAGGCGGCGAGCGCCGTGACACCCGGCCAATGGTGTGCCGTCAGCGGCACATGCTGGAAGGAGACGTAGCGCATCACCGGGTCGGCGACGAACTTGGTCTGCACCAGCGCCTCGGGCAAGACGATCGAGTGCATCCAGAAGGCGGTCGACTTTTGCCCCGGCGTGCCGGCGCGGTAGGCAATGTCATCGAGATCGGTCCAGATGGTGCTGAACCACGGCCAGGTCCCGGGGTAGGGAAACACCGTCGAGCGCGGGAAAGTCAGCACCGTGACGAGGCTGAGTACCTGCACGATGGCGAACGCGATCGCGAGCAGACGCGCGGCCTGCCGAATGCCCGCGGCGGCCACCACCAACAGACTGGCCGTCATGAAGTTGGTGATGGTAATCCCAAGGGCCAGCGCAGCTGTCGCGACCAGCGGCCAGCGGTCCAGCATCCCGCGCCGCCAGGCGGCAACCGCAATCACGCTGAGCAGGACGGTCAGTCCGCCCGGGATCAGGCGTTCGTGGATGCCGAGAAACAGCAGGCCCGGGCTGGTCAGCAGCAACAGCGCCGTGAACAGCAGCGCCACCGGTCGCGGGCGATCCAGCAGGCGCAGGGCGGCAAACATGCCCGCCGTGAACATCGCGGCGCTGGCCAGCAGCAAGAACCTGGCGCCGATGGCGTCTGCGACGCCGAGGCCGTGGCCGAGAACCCACATGGCGCCGAAACCAATCAGCGGGTAGAGGGGATGGTGGCCGTTGCTCTGGTTGTACTCCGACAACCGATCGGTGATCTGGCTGAGGATGTAGACCGAGTCGCTCTCGAACCACACATCGAGATGTCCCTCGGTGAAGACCAGCAGCATCGAGAGCGCCCACGCCAGCATGGCCCCGGCCCCGCCCACCAGCACGGTGATCTCGACATCGGTGCGGGAGAAAACCGTGGTCGGGCTGTCGGCGTAGACTCTTCGCATCCTATTGGCTCGTCATCATAGCGTTACTTATCGGGCTGACCGCACGGCGGGCTAGCGGCGGTTGGCCGCCGGCGTTACAATTCCACGCGTGATGGTGTTATTGAGGACCAGGGCATGACCGACTCCCTGCGGCGCGCAGTTGCGCGCCTGCGGTGGGAGCTCGTCGCGATTACCGTCGTGGCCTTTGCCGCGCGGCTGATCTATCGCCTGGCGCTGGGCGAGTCGGCGTTCCTCAACCACGGCTACACCTTCTACCAGGAGCTCGCCGATTCCTTCCTGCGGGGCAATGGGTTCTGCTTTGACGGCGGCGTTGATTGTGCGGTGCGGGTGCCGGTGTACCCGATGCTCGTTTCGGTGTTCCTCCAATGGGACTGGCTGTACCCCGGATTGCCGATCCTGCAGGCGGCCATCAGCGCCAGTCGCTGTCTCATCTCGTACGGCATTGCCAGCACCCTCTTCGACCGTCGCGCCGGCCTGGTTGCCGCCTGCCTGACGGCCCTCAATCCCTATTCCATCGCCCACGGCACGGCCATGCAGGACACGTCGCTGTTCAACGTGTTGATGGGGTTGGCGATCTACCTGTTGTTGCGGTCACGCGAAGTACCTCGCGCCGTGCCGGTCAAGCTGTGGGCGGGAGTGGCGCTGGGCCTGGCGACGCTGACCACCGTGCGGCTGACGGTGTTCCTGCCGCTCGCCATCCTATGGGTGATGGTGCCGTCGGCGCCTGGCGGACGATGGCGCTTCCGGCAGGCCGCGATCGTCTCCATTCCTGTGGTCTTGCTGGCCGGTGGCTGGATGGCGCGCAACTGGCTCGTGGTCGGCGCCCCGGTGCTCACGACCGAGTCAGGCGTCAGCCTGTGGGTGGCCAACAATGCCGTGACGACTGAATTCCTCCCGGATCGCAGCGTCGACGAGATTTACGACGCCGCGCACGCGCGCCTGACCGAGGAACGCAAAGTATTGCTGGCCTCGGCCGGAGGGGAGGTGGCGGTCGATCGCCTGCTGTGGCAATGGGCGATTGACTACATGTGGGCGAATCCCGTGCCGACCGCCATGAACATGGTCCGCAAAGTGGGGTGGTCGTTCTCCGGGCAACTGAGCCCTGAGCGGGAATGGTGGATCCAGTGGGGTTACGCCGCGTACTCAATCCCGCTGCACGCCCTGGCCCTGATCGGCTTGTGGCGATCGCGCAGCAGCGGCAAGTCGATTGCCCACCTCCTCATCGGTGCCCTGTTCGCGGCGTTCATCGTGACCACGGCCGTGTTCTGGGCCCACACCAGCCACAAGAGCACGCTGCACATGTTCCTGGGCATCTATGCGGCGTTCGCGATTACGCAGTGGCTGCCGCGGCCACTGACCGCGCGCTGACGCGGCAGAGGCGCGCGCTTCGCTTGCGCGTGGGGCTCGGCCCTTCGACTTTGCTCAGGCCTCGTAGGGCTCGGTCACGGGTTGTTTATTCCCAGCACCCGGCGCAATCCGTCTTCGACGGCGGGCCACGTATCAGCCGGCAGTCGTCCGATGCGTGCCTTCAGATGCGACTTGTGCAGCGGACCGACCGACTCGCACTTGGCGTAGCTGACGGCACGTAGACCAGTGGATTCGGGACTGTCAGGCAGCTCCACCCTGAGTGGCGCGGCGTGGGTCGTGATCGGCACAACGAGGACATCCGGCCGCAGATCGTTGATCGGGTCGATGGAAACGATCAGCGCCGGGCGCGGCTTCGGGAACGCTGGAAGGGTGACTGTCCAGATGTCGCCGCGGCGGATTCGTTCCACTGAGAAGCCTCCATCACTTGCCGCCACGCAGCGGACTCCGCGTCGTCGTCGGCAATCGCATTGAACGCCGCCAGTTCCCTTCGCAGGGCGGCATCGCGCTGTGCGTCGCGATAGCGCCGCAACATTGACTCGATCTTCTCCGAGCGCGACTCGCCCGGTTCGGCATCCACGAACGCGACCAGGGACTCATCGAGGGTCAGCGATAACTTGGCTTTCATTTCATCCTCCTGTTAGTAGGATAAATAATACTACCACAAGGGGTATCGGACCGGAACGGCATGGGTTGACCGCGCGACAGCGAAGTCGGGTCGCACGTCGGCTACCTGGTGTTGGTGCCGAGCGCGGAAATCCTGACCTTCGCTGGTGTGACGAAATAGCACCGCCCCCACGAGGCGCGTGAGCGCCGAGCCCGACGAGCGCTGGGGGCGCGAGCCCCACGCCGAGCACAGCGAGGCGCCCTGCGCCCGCCCGAGCCTCACTAGGCGGAGGCCAGCACTCGACGCCGGGGCATCTCAATCCCGAGCGTCTTGATCTTGTAATTCATCACGCGCGGACTGATCTGCAGCAGCTCCGCGGCATCTTTCTGCACCCAGTTCGCCATCTTCAGCGCCTCGGTGATGGCCATCCGCTCGATGTCTTCGAGCGCGATGCCGGTCGGCGGGATCTTGACGACCGTCTGCCCGTCGCGGCTGCCGCTGCCGGCCGGCGCAAAGTCGCCCAGCCGCAGATCGGACGAGGTGATGATGGCGCTTTCAGCCAGCAGCGCCGCCCGCTCGATAGCGTTCTCCAGCTCGCGGATGTTGCCGGGCCAGTTGTAGCGCACCAGCAGCTTCTGCGCCTCGTTGTCGAGGCCGTCGAGCCGCTTCTTGAGCTCGCTGCTGAAGCGGCGCATGAAGTGCATGGCGAGCGGCAGGATGTCGTCCTTGCGCTCGCGCAGCGGCGGCGTCTCGATCGAGACCACGTTCAGGCGATAGTACAGGTCCTCGCGGAAGTGGCCTGAGGCGACCATCGCCGATAAGTCTCGATTGGTGGCGGCGATCAACCGGACGTCGACGCGAAGCGTGCGCGTGCCGCCCAGCCGCTCGAACTCATGCTCCTGCAGCACGCGCAGGATCTTGGCCTGGGTGCTGGCACTCATGTCGCCGATCTCATCGAGGAACAGCGTGCCGCCATCCGCCTGCTCGAAGCGGCCAATGCGCTGGCGATCGGCGCCGGTGAAGGCGCCTTTCTCGTGGCCGAACAGTTCCGACTCGAGCAGGTTCTCCTGCAGCGCCGCGCAGTTGACCTTGACGAAGTTACGCGAGGCGCGCAGCGAGTTGTGATGCGTGGCACCGGCGATCAGTTCCTTGCCGGTGCCGGTTTCGCCGCGGATCAACACCGTCGAGTTGCTCTTGGCGACTTTCCTGACGACCGTGAGCACCCGCTGCAATGCTTCGCTGCTGCCGACAATGCGGTCGAAGTCGTAGTTTTCCTGGCGTTCGTTGCGCAGGTAATCGAGCTCGTTGCGCAGGCGCTTCAACTCCAGCGCCTTCTCGACCTTCACTTCCATTTCTTCCAGCTCGAACGGCTTCTGCACGTAATCGAAGGCACCGTGCTTCATGGCCTCGACCGCCGTGGTCACCGAGCCGAACGCCGTCATCAGGATGACCGAGGTGGCCGGGTGCAACTGGCGCGTGGTGCGCAGCACATCCAGGCCGTCCGAGCCGCCCATCTTGAGGTCGCTGACCACCACGTCGAAGTAGCCCTCGTGCAGCCGCTCGATGGCGGCGTTGCCGTTCGCGGCCTCTTCGACGTCGTGTCCGGCCGTGGTCAGCGAGAGCGCCAGCCCGCGGCGGAGGGCGTCGTGATCGTCGGCGACAAGAATGCGAGCCATGTGCTGGGTTCTCCGTCTGTCGCGTTAGTGGTGCGGGCCGTGCTTGTGCGGTGCCACCGGCAACGTGACGCGAAAGCGCGTGCCGCGGCCGTCACTGGTGGTCATGTCGATACGGCCCTCGTGCGCATCCACGATCTTGCGGACGATGGCGAGGCCGAGGCCGGAGCCTTGAGCCTTGGTGGTGAAGAACGGATTGAAGATCTTGTCGGCGACTTCCGGCGTCATGCCCGGCCCATCGTCGCTGACATCCACGACGACGGTCTCGACCGGTTGCTGTCCGTCGGGCAGCAGCGCGCCCTGGGCGGCGGTGGTGGCGACGGTGGCGGCAATGGCAATGTGGCCGCGACCCTCGAGGGCTTCGTAGGCGTTGATCAGAAGGTTGGCAAACACCTGCGTCAGTTGATACTGGTCGGCGCCGAGTAACGGCAACTGCGGCGGCACGACCGTGTCGATCAGGATGCTGCCGCGGGTGGCCTTGCCGTCGGCGAGGGCCAGGGCGCTGGCGAGCGCGTCGGCGAGCGACGTGCGATCCACCTGCAGGCGCACCGGGCGAACGAACGCCAGCACTTCCTGTACGATCGCGTTGGCCATCTTCGCCTCGCTGATGATGTCTTTCACCAGCGCCTGGACGTCGTCGTCTTGCGGCGCCTTGCGGCGCAGCAGGCCGGCCACCACTTCAATGGCCGCGAGCGGGTTCTTAATCTCGTGGGCCATGACCGCGGCCATCTCGCCGACCGCGGCCAGCCGGTCGCGCAAGCGCTCGCGCTCTTCGATTTGTTCGACGTGGGTCAAGTCCTTGAAGAACAGCGCGGCGCCGACCGTCGTGCCGGCCTCATCGCGAACCAGCGACAACGTGTAGCCAATCACCGTGTCGGTGGACTTGAGGCGTAACTCCGCGCGATTGGGCAGAGCCGCCATCTCGAACGCGCCGCCGAGCACGCGAACAATGTCGGGATGCTTGTTGAGGACCTCGCCGAAGGGCTGGCCGACCAGGGTCTGGCCGGGTGGCAGGTCGAACAGGCGGCAGGCTTCGTCGTTGACCAGCACGACGGCGCCATCGCGGGCAATGGCGAGCACGCCATTACGCATGTTGCCCACCATGTGGCGAAAGAAAACGTCGGTCAGTTGCGAAGGTTTCGCAGCGCGCTTCGGCATGTGCATGGACGCCGGATCGAGGGGGAGCAAAGCTCATGCCTCGACCCGAATGAACCGGGTAACGCTCTAAGTCGTTGCGATTACAGAATTTGGATTATGACCCAGACCTGGTCGAGATGACAGAAATGTAATCGGACTACGAATTCTGCAAATCGGCGAACTGCTCGGCTTCGCCCTGGAGCATTTCCCACTGGCTCAGGAGCTCGCCGACTTCCCACATCAGGGCCTGGTGCTGCGCCAGCACGGGTTTTGAGCCCTCGTGGTCAGTGTAGAACGCGGGCGCCGACATCTTCACTTCGACGTCCTTGATCGCCTTTTCGCGCTCGGCGATCCGCACTTCGAGGGCGGTGACGCGATCCTTCAGCGCCTTGAACGCCCGCTCGCGCTTGCGCTTCTCGACGGTGTCCTTCTTCCGCGCTTCGTAGGTCTGGGCTTGGGCGGGTGGGGCGGGTTGGGCGGGTGAGGCGGGTGGGGCGGGTGGGGCCGGTCGGGAACTGTTCCCCTTACCCGCCTGATTCTGTTCCTTGCTCCACAGATACGATTCGTAGCTACCCGGATAGAGAATCGCCTTGCCGTTCCCAACCTCGACGATCTTCGTCGCGAGCTTCTCGACGAAGTAGCGATCGTGCGAGACGAAGATCAACGTGCCGCCGTAGTCGGCGAGCGCGTCGAGCAGCACTTCCTTCGAATCGATGTCGAGGTGATTGGTCGGCTCGTCCAGCAGCAACGTGTTCGAGGGCCGCAGCAGCATGCGGGCCACGGCCAGGCGCGTGCGTTCGCCGCCCGACAGCACGCCCGCCTTCTTGTAAACATCGTCGCCGCTGAACAGGAAGCCGCCGAGAATGTTGCGGATGGCGGGGACCATCTGGTTCGGCGAGCCGTCCGACAGCGTCTCGTAGACGGTGAGCGTGGGCTCGAGACGCGTCGCTTCGTCCTGCGCGAAGTACTGCATCACCACCTGGTGACCTTCGTTGCGCTCGCCCGAGTCGGGCTGCTCTTCACCACACAGCATGCGCATCAGCGTCGACTTGCCGGCGCCGTTGTGGCCGACCAGGGCAATGCGGTCGCCGCGTTCGATGTGCAGGTTGACCCCGTCGAGCACGACGTTGGTCTTGTGGCCGGGTGCCGCGGCGCTGCCGTAGGCCTTCCGGACACCCTTCAGTTCCTGCACCATGCGGCCGCTTTTGGCCGAGGCGGGGAACTGGAAGTGGATGCGCTTGCGTTCGGGCGGGACCTCGATGCGCACGACCTTCTCGAGCATCTTGATGCGGCTCTGCACCTGCGCCGCCTTGGTGGCCTGGTAGCGGAAGCGGTTGATGAAGTCCTCGACCCGCTGCACTTCTTCGTCTTGCCGGCGCTTGGAATCGCGCAGCCGCTCGAGGCGGGCGTCGCGCTCGTCGAGATACTTCGAGTAGTTGCAGTGGTAGTCGGTGATGGTGCGCAGCGAGAGGTCGGCGATGTGCGTGACCACCGCATCGAGGAAATAGCGGTCGTGCGAGACCAGGATCACGGAGCGTGGATACGCCACCAGGTATTCCTCGAGCCAGTTACGGGCGTCGAGGTCGAGGTGGTTGGTCGGCTCGTCCAGCAGCAGCAGGTCTGGCGCGCTCAGCAACAGCTTGGCGAGCGCCAGGCGCATCTGCCAGCCGCCCGACAGGTGATCGGTGAGCTGGTCATGCATCTCGGGTTCGAAACCCAACCCGCGCAACACGGTCGCGACCTTGAGCTCAATCTGGTAGCCGTCGCCGAGGCGGAACTGATCCTGGACGTCGCTGTAGCGATGCAGCAACGCGTCGTGGTCCTGCTCGTTCATGGCCGGATCGCCCAGGCGCGCTTCGAGATCGTGCATCTCGGCCTTGAGGTCCAGCAGGGGCTTCAGCGCGAGGCTGGCTTCGGCGGTGATGGTGCGTCCGCTGTGCGACAGGCCGTCCTGTGGCAGGTAACCGAACGTGAGCGCGTTGGGTTTCTGGATGACGCCGTCATCGGGTTCGTCAAACCCGGCGAGCATCTTGAGCAGCGTCGTCTTGCCCGCGCCGTTCGGGCCGCACAGGCCCACGCGATCGCGGTCGCCAACCTGCCAGGTCACGTGTTCGAGCAGGGTCTTCTCGCCGAACGATTTGGTGACGTCTTGAAGCTGAATCATGCAGGGCTCGGCGCTGTGCGCCTTGTAGGGCTCGCCGCCGCCGGCGGCTCATGGGGCTCGCGGCTCCGCCGCGTCGTGGGGGTCGGCCCTTGGCCTCCTGGGGACCCCACGAACGCAGTGAGCCCCTCGAAGCCGAAGGCGAGTCCTAGGAGCGAACCGAAGGTAAGCGACCCATACGAGGCGCGAAGCGCCTCGCCCTACTCTCCGAGTGCGCGCGCCGCTGCCGCGAGCACCTGCGGCACGCGGAACGGCTTGGTCAGGTAGCCCGCCACACCAAGATTGACCGCCTCGATGGCGCTCGACTCGGTGGAGAAGCCCGTGATGATGATCACCGGAATGTCCGCCTTCAGCCGCTTGGCTTCGCGAATCAGTGTGAGGCCGTCCATGCCTGGCATCTTGAGGTCGGCAATCAGCAGGTCGTAGTGGCCCAGGCGCAGCCGTTCGAGCGCCGCCCGGCCGTCCGGCGCGGTATCGACGTCGTACTCGGCCAGCGCGAGGGTTTTCGCCAGCAGTTCCCGGATGCTCGACTCGTCGTCCACCACGAGGACGCGCGGGCGGCCCTCCCGGGCCTGCGGCTTGTCGGCCGCCGCCATCTGGGGCATCCGTTCGCCGCCCGGGCGCTGGGTGTCCAACCAGGCGTCGATGTCACGTTTGCGGAAGCGCCACTGACGGCCCACGCGGACCGCAGGGATTTTCCCGGCCTTAATCAGCCGGTAAACCGTGCGAAGGTTGACCTGGAGGTATTCCAGGACCTCCTCGGTGGTGAGAAAGATTTCGTCGTTTGGAAAATTCACGCCCACTAAGTGTCTCTGAAACCGATATCTTACCCCCAATAGGGTGGCTTGGCTCGCCGAAGCCTTGGCCAGGGCACTGGCCGACTTTCGGAGCCGGCCCGCCGTCTTAGTCCATAGCGCGTGAGATTGGCCAAACGATTGTGATGGTTGCGACAGACGAAGAGCTGGTCGCCCGGTCCATGGCCGGGGACTCAGAAAGCTTTAACCAGCTGGTTTTACGCTGGGAACGGCCGATCTATGCCTTGGCGTACCGCGTCATCGGTCGGGATGAGGACGCCCGGGACGTCGCCCAGGAGACCTTCCTGCGGGCCTTCCGGGCTCTGCCCGGGTTCAAGGGGCAGGCGAAATTCTCTTCGTGGCTCTACCGCATCGCCCTGAATCTGTGCCGGGACTGGATTCGCCGGAAAAAGCGCACGCCCGTCGTCGAGATGCCCGAGGACATGGACCTCATCGAGATGGCCGCTGACCAGGGCCCGGTGGAGTCGATTGAAGACCTGGTCGCCAGGAATGAGATGAGCCGCGTCGTGGCCGAGGGCATGAAGCTGCTGCCCGACGAGCAGCGCACGGCCATTGTCCTGAAGGAGTACCACGGTCTGACCTTTCAGGAAATTGCCGACTTGCAGGGGTGCCCGCTGAGCACCGTCAAGACACGGCTGTACCAAGGATTAAGCGTGTTGCGCAAGCACCTGGAGAGCCAGGGCATCACGAGTTTTGCGAGTGGAAGAGCATCATGAGCCTCATGTTCACCTGTGACGACAAGGCCACGCTGGTGGCATACCTGTACGACGAGATCGACGCCGGCGATCGGCAGCGCGTTGACGAACACTTGCGGCAGTGCGCGGCGTGCGCGGCCGAAGTGGGCGCTCTCGCGGGCGTGCGCATCGAGCTGACGCAGTGGGCGGCACCCAACGCCGAATTGGGTTTCACCGCCGTCGCCAAGGCGACCGAGGAAATCGTGCGCGGCGACGCGCCACCGATGGCGGCGGAGGCCCCGTCGGCGACGGTGCTGCGGCCCGCGCCATGGTGGAACACCGTGCCCGTGTGGGCCCAGGCCGTGGCCGCCATCCTCGTGCTGGCGGTCGGCGCGGCCATTGCCAACGTGCAGGTGAAGTCAGGTCCCGATGGCTTCGTCGTCTCGACTGGCTGGATGACGCCGCCGGCCCCTCCAGCAGCGGCATCGGCGGTGACCCCGCAGGCCGGCGACCAACAGTGGCGGCCCGCGCTGATCGCGCTCGAACAGCAGTTGCGTGACGAAATTCGCGCCACCAAGGAGACCGGAACGGTCCGCGCGGCGTCGAGATCAGAAGTGGACAACGCGACGGTGGCTCGGGTACGGGCGTTGCTCGAAGCCAATGAGACCAGGCAGAACCGCGAACTGGCGTTCCGCATGACCCAACTGATGGGTGACATCAACGTCCAGCGCCGCGCCGACTTGCTGCGCGTCGAGCAGGCCATTGGTTATACCGGCGTTGAAATCGCGAAGCAGCGCCAGCAACTGAACTACGTCATCCGGGCGTCGACGGCGCCGCAGCAGTAGCTGCGAAGAACGAAGACGAATTAAGAAGAACGAATTAAGAAACTGGAACCAAGCTGAAAATATCATGACGAAGCAGATGAGCACGTGGGTTGTCCTGTCGGCGTTGGTCGTGGCGATTCCCGCCTCGGCGCAAGAAGCGGCCGCACCCAAGCCGGTGAACATGAACGATATGCGCCATCACATTTACGTGATGGAAGGCGCGCTGGCGCGGGCCGTCGATTACGGCGCCAAGGCCTTGAACCGCGAGATCCTGGCGGTGATGCCAGGCGTCTTCATGCTCGCCGGCGAAGCGCAGGCGCGGGGCGTTTACCTGGAGGGCTACGGCGTCTACTTCGACGTGCAGGTGCCGATGATGCGCCAGAGCATGATGTGGAGCGTCCGGACCATGCTCGATCAGGACAACGCGGCCGCGCAGATGGCGATCAGCGACATGCGCAAGATTGGCCAGAGCATTTCCGATCCGGCATCGCGCGCGGCCTTCGAGCGCTCGCTCAAGCAGCTCGAGAGCCAGTCGGCACCGGGCAACGGCTATGCGCGAACCGGCAATCCTTCGAATCCCTCTGTCTCGCCAGGCGTCATCATTCCTGACAACCCCTCGGGTGGGGGCGGCGCCGCTGCCGCCGCCGGCGTGGCCACGCCGCGGCCGGCTGCGGCCGTCGCCGACAAGGCGTGGGCGCAGGATCCGAATCGTGCCTACACCGAGGCCGTGACCCGCGCGCTGGTGGACGCCATCATCGACTACAGCGCGCCGATGACCCTCGGGCCCGACCAGTGGCTGACCGTCGCCGCCCGCGACAACGAAGGCCGCGACACGCTGGCGCCGCAGGACCCGATCGAAGAAGTGGTGACGATGATCTATCGCATCAAGGGCGCGGATCTGATCGCCTACCGGGCGGGGAAGATCGACCGCGACGAGGCCCGCAAGCGGGTGCAGGTCAGCCAGTTTTAGGTGGGCGTGGTTTTGTAGAACGTGAGCGGGAGCAAGGGATCCCCCTTGGTGAACGGCTGGGGGTTACTGGGACACATCCCGCACACCGGTTCCGCTGTCTTCTCGAAGAAGGCCGCCAGCTCCGCGTCCGTGCACTCCGGTTCGAGCGCCCGGTAATCGAGGTACGGTTGCCACTTTTCTGAGAGCGCGAACGCGCGGGCCTGCAATCCCAGGTAGGCGAGCGGCGCGCATTTCCACACGCGGCCCTCGGATATCTGGAAGCACTGCTGACCAGTCACGCAGTTGTCCCAACTCTTCTGGGAATCCCCGTCTTCGAACGGCTCGACGTCGGGCCCGTGTCCCTTGTAGCCTCGGTACCAATCAGATTGCTCGGCGATTTCCAGCTCGATGCCGTACTCCTTCTCCCAGCGCCTCGCCAGGTCCAGGGGCCGCACCATCATCTCGTGGTACCTCGGCGAAATCGCCGCGGTGCTATGGACCGAAATGTACAGTCCGGTTTTGGTGGCAGACAGGGCCTTCGGCAACTCAGGGTGGACGTGCAGCAACAAACCGTTGGTGACCACCTCCATCTTCGTCGCCGGTTCGGGCCACTGCTCCCGGGCCAGATACACGATGTCGGTAAGATCGCGATGCAGGCACGGCTCACCGCCGAGAATCGCAAAGCTCTTGGGCACGACGCGGCGGCTCCACTTGGCCAACGCCGTCCGCAACTCTTCGATCGGGATCGTCCCGGTGTGCCGGTGATTGGTGTAATACAGGCACCCATCGCACGTCAGGTTGCACTCGTGGGTGATGTGGATTTCCAGGTGCGGGACCGCGATCCTGGTCGCGCCCCCAGGCGCCTCTGGGGGCGCCCTGAAGGGCCGCCGGAGAACGCGGGCGGCCAGGGCGCGAATCGCGATCACCATGGGCCCAATTCTAGTCCAGCCACACCGGGAACCTATGCGGCATGCCGGTGTCTTAGAATAGCAACATGTTATCTTTGCTGACCCGTGCGCCCGGGCTGGTCCTCGTCGCCCTGCTGGCCCTGTTCTCCTCCAACTGCGGATCCTCGGTCGAGGCCGTCGCCGCGCTTGAGCCGGTTGACGTCGTCACCGGCTGGTTCGACGATGGCATCATTGAGGGCCAGAAGAACAAGCTGGTGCCGAGCGTCACGCTGAAGCTGCGGAACAAGTCCGCCGAGCAGTTGAAGTCCATCCAGATCAACGCCATCTTCCGCCGCGTCGGTGAACAGGAGATGTGGGGCGAGTACTTCGGTTGGGCCATTCCCCGCAACCCCGGCCTCGCGGCGGGCGCGGAGACCCAGCCGATGGTGATGCGCTCCGCGCTGGGCTACACCGGCACGCAGCCGCGCATGCAGATGCTGCAGAACAAGGAATTCATCGACGCCAAGGTCGAGATCTTCCTGAAGCAGGGCTCGAAGGTGTGGGCCAAGCTGGCGGAGTATCCGATTCAGCGTCAGCTCCTCACCAAGTAGTGCGGGCCCTGTCCTGAGCGAGCGGACGCAAGCCAGGAGCTTGCGTCCGCGAGTCGAAGGATATAATCGCCGGCGATGGCGAGCTCCGCAGCGACTTCCCACACCCTCGATCGCCGCCTCGGTCCCTTCGATGCGGCGGCGATCATCGTCTCCAACGTCATCGGCGGCGGCATTCTCTTTACCCCACCCTTGATTGCGGCGGGTGTGCCGAACCCCTGGTTGTTCCTGGGGATCTGGGTGGCCGGTGGCGTGCTCGCATTCTGCGGCGCGTCGGCCTACGCGGAACTGGCGGCGCTCAGGCCCAGGGCGGGCGGCGAGTACGTGTATCTGCGCGCCGCCTATGGCAACCTCGCGGGCTTTCTCACCGGCTGGGTGTCGTTTGTCGCCGGGTTTGCCGGCGCCATCGCGGCCACCTCGGTCGTCCTGGTGTTTTATCTCGATCGCTTCTTTCCGGGCGCGGCCGATCACACGCCGTTCTTGGTCGTGCCGATTCCGTATTTTCCGCTCACGGTGTCTCGCCGCACGCTGGTCGCGATCTCAGCGGTGGTGGCGCTGTCGTACGTGCACTATCGCGGCGTCGGCCCCGGCCGCCTGCTGAGCAACTTCCTCGCGGTCCTCAAGGTCTCGGCCTTGATGCTCTTCATTGCCGCCGGCTTCTCGATGGGCGCCGGGTCGACGGCGAACATGCAGCAGGTGGCCGGACCCGTCGCCGGCTCGTCGTGGTTGCTGGCCTTGCTGGCGGTCATGTTCACCTACTCGGGATGGAACGCCGCGTCGTACATGGCGGAAGAAATTCGCGATCCGGGACGCAACGTGCCGAAGGCGCTGGCGCTTGGCACCGGCGCCGTGATTGTCATCTACCTGTTATTGAACAGCCTGTATCTGTATGTGATGCCGGTCGGCGAGTTGGCCAAGGTGCAGGGGAGCGTGCTCGACGTGGTCGCCGACAAGATGCTGGGATCCGCCGCGGGCAACATCATGGGCGTGGTGTCGATCATCAGCCTGCTCGCCAGCGTCAGCGCGAACATCTTTGCCGGTCCGCGGGTCTACTACGCGATGGCCCGCGACGGCGTGTTCCTGCCGGCGGCGGCGCGCATTCATCCCATCTACCGCACGCCCGCGGCCGCCATCATCGCGCAGGCGATCTGGGCCAGTGTCCTGATCATGTCGGGCTCGGCGGAGACGCTCACGACCTACACCGGCTTTGCGGTCACCCTGTTTGCCACCATCGCCGTTGCCGCGGTGTTCGTGTTGCGCGCGCGTGAGCCCAACGCCGAGCGGCCGTTCAAGGCGTGGGGATATCCGTTCACGCCCGCCCTGTTCGTGATTGTTGGCACCGCCACCGTGATCAACGGCGTCTACACCGCGCCGCTCACAACGCTGGCCGGGGTGGCCGTGATGGCCGCCGGCATCCCGCTGTATCTGTATTTCGGCGGCAAGTCGAAGACGTAGCCCCCGAACTTGTCTCCTGAGCTCCGGTGGATTCCCGCCGGTGTGAGACACTACAGAGATGGAATCGACGTTCCACGCCACGACCATCCTGGCGGTGCGCCGCGGCGACCACGCGGTGCTGGCCGGGGACGGGCAAGTCACGCTGGGCAACACCGTCGTGAAGCAGAACGCCCGCAAGATCCGCCGCCTTTACAACGACAGTATCCTTGCCGGCTTTGCGGGGTCGGCGGCCGACTCGTTCGCGCTCTTCGCGCGTTTCGAGGCCAAGCTCGAGCAGTACCGCGGTAACCTCGATCGATCCGCCGTCGAGCTGGCCAAAGACTGGCGCACGGATCGCGCGCTGCGCCGGCTCGAGGCCATGCTCATTGTGCTCGATCGCAAGTCGATGTTCCTGCTGTCAGGAACGGGCGACCTGATTGAGCCAGACGAAGGCGTGATCGGCATCGGTTCGGGCGGGGCGTTCGCGCAAGCCGCCGCCCAGGCGCTGGTCCGCAACACCACGCTGACGCCGCGCGAGATCGCCGAAAGGTCGATGATCATCGCCTCGGAAATCTGCATCTACACGAACAGCAATTTGACGGTCGAAGAAATCTAGATGTCCATTCCTCTGCCCGAGCGCTCGACCTCGTTCATCGATTCGCTCACCCCGCGCCAGATCGTCGCCGAACTCGACAAGTACGTGGTCGGCCAGGCGAAGGCGAAGAGGGCGGTGGCCATTGCCTTGCGCAATCGCCTGCGCCGGCAGAAGTTGCCGGCGGAGCTGGCGGAAGACGTCGCGCCCAAGAACATCCTGATGATTGGCCCGACTGGCGTCGGCAAGACCGAAATCGCGCGACGCCTGGCGCGCCTGGCGCAGTCGCCGTTCATCAAGGTCGAAGCGTCGAAGTTCACCGAGGTCGGCTATGTCGGCCGCGACGTCGAGTCGATGGTCCGCGACCTGGTCGAACTGGCCGTCAACATGGTCCGCGACGAACGCATTGAGGAAGTGCGGATCAAGGCCGAGTTGAATACCGAAGAGCGCTTGCTCGACCTGTTGTTGCCGCCGCGCCCGGCCGCGCCCGACGAGGATCCTGGCCGCATTCGTGACGAGATGCACGACACCCGGCAGCGCATGCGCGAGCAACTGCGCGAGGGCAAGCTCGACGAGCGCTCAGTCGAAATCGAGGTGCAGGAGAAGTCGTTCCCGTCGATCGAGCTGATCGGCGGATCGTCAATGGAAGACGTCGGCGTCAACCTGCGCGACATGATGCCGGGCTTGTTCCAGGGGAAATCCAAGCGCCGTCGCGTGACGGTGGCTGAAGCGCGCGAACGGCTGTCCGCCGAGGAAGAGCAGAAGCTGATCGACATGGAGGCGGTGTCATCCGCCGCGGTCGAGCGGGTCGAACAGGCCGGGATCATCTTTGTTGACGAGATCGACAAGATCGCCGGACGCGAAGGCAGCCACGGGCCCGAAGTGAGCCGCGAAGGCGTCCAGCGCGACATCCTGCCGATCGTTGAAGGCACCACCGTCAACACCAAGCACGGCATGGTGCGCACCGACCACATCCTGTTCATCGCCGCCGGCGCGTTTCATGTCTCGAAACCGTCAGACCTGATTCCCGAGCTCCAGGGCCGCTTCCCGATTCGCGTCGAGCTCGAGGCGCTGGGCCAGGCCGAGTTCGTGCGCATTCTCACCGAGCCGAAGAGCGCGCTGATCAAGCAGTACATCGCGCTGATGGCCACCGAAGGCGTCGAGTTGGTCTTTACCGAAGACGGCGTGGCGACCATTGCCGAGTACGCGACGCTCGTCAACGAACGCACCGAGAACATCGGCGCCCGGCGCCTGCACACCGTGATGGAGCGGCTGCTCGACGAAGTGTCGTTTGACGCGCCGACGCTCGAGGACAAGTCGGTGACCATTGATGCGCCGTACGTGCAACGGATGCTGGCCGATATCGTCAAGAACGAAGACCTGTCTCGCTACATCCTGTGAATCTCCCGACGATAAGAACGGCCATCTGCGTGGCGAGCATTCTGGTCGCGGCCTGCGGCAAGAAGGGGCCGCCGCTCGCCCCGTTCGTGCGCGTGCCGGCGACGGTCGACGATGTCACCGCCCAGCGCATCGGCGACGACGTGTTCGTGTCGTTCAAGGTGCCGACGGCCAATGTCGATGGCCAGCAGCCGGCCGACATCGGGTCGCTCGAGGTCTATGCCATCACGGCGACCAGCGCTCCTGAAACCGACGAACAGCGCAAGCTCGCCACGCTCGTCGCGACGTTGCCGGTGCGGCCCATCCTCCCCGAACTGCCCCCCTCCGCAACCCCCGTTGCTACGGGGGGGGAACCGCTCGATGGCGTGGCCGTGCCGGCCGTGCCATTGCCGCCAGGGATTGATCGCGCCGTTCCCGCAGTCGTCAGGGAAGCCCTCACCGCCGAGATGCGCGTGGCCGTGCCCCTGCCGCCGAAACCCGGCACGGTGGTGCCGCTCGAGTCGCCGGACCAGGAACCGGTGGCCGGACCCCTGATCGCGCCCGCGCCAACCCAGTTGCCGCGCCGCTATTACTTCGTGGTTGGCGTGAGTCCGCGTGGCCGCAAGGCGCCGGCCTCCGTGCCGATCCCCGTGCCGCTTGAAGCCGCCAGTTCCGCTCCTGGCGCGCCTGAGATTGTGGTCGCGGAAACCGGGATGACCATTAGTTGGTCGCCCTCGGTTGACGCGCGCTCGTCGGTGTTTGCCGTGCCGCCGCCCCTGCTGCCGCCAGTGGCCGTGGCGCCAGGCAACGCCTCGCCCGAAACCCTGAAGCCCCCCCCACCCCTGCTCGCGCCGCTCACGGCGAAATCACTGGGCTTCCAGTCTGAAGCCACGACCTACCACCTCTTCGAAGTGCCCGCGACGCTGCCCGTCGAGGATCCCTTCGCGATTCCGCTGCCCACGGCGCTGACACCGCTCCCCCTGGCCGTCACCGAGCACCTCATCCCCGGCGTGGTGTTCGGGGTCGAACGGTGCTTCGTGGTGCGTCCGGTGGACAAGCTCGCTGGCGCCACGGTCATGGGACCCGCATCGCCGCCGACCTGCGTCACACCGGCGGACACGTTCCCGCCCGCCGCGCCGCGATCGCTGGCTGCGATCGCTGGTGCCGGGGTGATCAGCTTGATCTGGGAACCGAACATCGAGAGCGACCTCGCCGGATACCTTGTCTTGCGTGGCGAAGCGCCCGGTGACACACTTCGGGCGATCACGCCAGAGCCGGTGGTGGCGACGACGTATCGCGATACCACGGCGCGCGCGGGCACGCGCTATGTGTATGTCGTGGTGGCGGTTGATCGCGCCACGCCGCAAAATGTCAGCCCGCAGTCGAATCGGGTCGAAGAAACCGCGCGATAGCCGGTACGGAGAGACATGGATCGCATTTATCGAGTGAAGCAGGGAATGGGCGGGCGCTACGCCGTGGAGCGCGACGGCAACTTGTTCTGGTTGCGCGGCGACGTGTTCGGCAGCTACGAACCAGGCGATGAGATTCCCGCCGGCTCAGCGGTCAAGTTTCTCGCCCCGGTGCAGCCGTCGATCGTCGTCTGTATTGGGCTGAACTACAAGGACCACGCCGCGGAGATGAAGAAGAAGCTCCCCGAGGAACCGCTGGTGTTCCTGAAGCCGGCGACGACGGTGATTGGTCCGGACGAGGCGATCCGGTTGCCCGATTGGGCCGGCCGCATCGAGCACGAGGCCGAGATGGCGGTCGTGATCGGCAAGCGCGCGTCCCAGGTCAAGGCCGCCGACGCTATGGACTACATCCTCGGCGTCACGTGCCTGTGTGACGTGACCGCGCGCGAACTGCAGGTCAAGGACGTGCAGTACTCGCGCGCCAAGGGCTTCGACACGTTCGCCCCCATCGGTCCCTGCATCGCGGTTGGCCTCGATCCGTCGGCACTTGAGATCGAAGGCTGGGTCAACGGCGAGAAGCGTCACCACTCGAACACCCGCGAGCTGATCTTCCCGGTGCCGTACCTGGTTGAGCATGTCTCGCGTTTCATGACCTTGCAGCCCGGCGATGTCATCACCACCGGCACGCCGTCGGGGGTGGGACCGCTCGTCACCGGCGACCGCATGATGGTCAAGCTCGAAGGCGTCGGTACGCTCAGCAACCCGTGTCTATGAATCCGATCGAACGCCTGAGAGAACGCGAGCGCCTCGCCGAACTGGGTGGTGGCGAAGCGCGCCTGCAGAAGCAGCACGAGCAAGGCAAGCTCACCGCCCGCGAGCGGATGACGCGGCTGTTCGACCCCGGCACGTTCGAGGAAGTCGACAAGCTGGTCACGCACCGCTGCCAGGACTTCGGCATGGAGCAGCAGATCGTACCGGGCGACGGTGTGGTCGCTGGCCACGGCCGCATCCACGGCCGGGTCGCCTACGCGTTCGCGCAGGACTTCACCGTGTTTGGCGGCTCGCTGTCGGAAACCAACGCCGCGAAGATCTGCAAGGTGATGGACATGGCCGTGCGCAATGGCGCCCCGGTCATCGGCCTCAACGACTCGGGCGGCGCGCGCATCCAGGAAGGCGTCGTCTCGCTGGGCGGCTACGCCGATATTTTCCTGCGCAACACCCTGGCGTCGGGTGTCGTCCCGCAGATTTCCGCGATCATGGGACCGTGCGCCGGGGGCGCCGTCTACTCGCCGGCCATCACCGACTTCATCGTGATGGTGAAGCACACCAGCTACATGTTCGTCACCGGTCCAGACGTGATCAAGACGGTCACGCACGAGGACGTCACCAAGGAAGACCTTGGCGGCGCCATGACGCACAACGAGAAGAGTGGCGTCGCCCACTTCGCCGTCGAAGACGATGGCGAATGCCTGGCGCTGATCCGCGAACTGCTGTCGTTCATGCCCGGCAACAATCTCGACGATCCACCACGCAAGGCGACCGACGATCCCGCCGATCGCGAAGACCAGTCGCTCGACACGCTGGTGCCGGCGGCGCCCAACCAGCCCTACGACATGCTGGACTTGATCCACACGATTGCCGATGACGGTTACTTCCTGGAAGTGCACCAGCATTACGCGCGCAACCTGCTGGTCGGGTTTGCGCGGCTCGGCGGCCGCCCGGTGGGCATTGTCGCCAACCAGCCCGCCTACCTGGCGGGCACCCTCGACATCAACGCCTCGGTCAAGGGCGCGCGCTTCGTCCGTTTCTGCGATGCGTTCAACATCCCGCTGATCACCTTCGAAGACGTGCCCGGCTTCCTGCCCGGCACGGTGCAGGAGTACGGCGGCATCATTCGCCACGGCGCCAAGCTGTTATATGCCTTCGCTGAAGCCACGGTGCCGAAGATCACTGTGATCACGCGCAAGGCCTACGGCGGGGCGTACTGCGTGATGTCGAGCAAGCACATTCGCACCGACTTCAACTACGCGTGGCCGAGCGCGGAGATTGCGGTGATGGGCGCGGCAGGCGCCGTCAACATCCTCTACAAGCGCGAGATCGAGAAGGCCGCCGATCCGGCCGCGATGCGGGCGCAGAAGATCGCTGAGTTCCGAGAGCGCTTTGCCAGTCCCTACGTGGCCGCTGAACGCGGCTATGTCGATGAAGTCATTCTGCCGCGGACGACCCGCGCCAAGCTGGTGCAGGCGCTGGCGACGCTCGATCACAAGCGTGACAAGAACCCACCGAAGAAACATGGCAACATTCCGCTCTAAGCTCCTGATTCCGATCCTGTTCACGAGCGTGGCGTGCGCGCAGGCGTCCGAGGCGCCGGCGTCGGCGAGCGCGGCACCACCGGCGGCGCGTGTCGAGCAGCAGGGCATCGAACACGTGTCACCCGGGCGTGACTCGGTGGGCGCGCAGCCGAAGAAGTTCGAGTGGACTGCGGTCAACGGCGCCGAAGGCTACGCGTTGTTGTTGGTCAACGAAGTCGATATCGAGATCTGGGAAACCACGATCCAAGCGACGTCAATCGAAGTGCCCAAGGAACTGGTGCTGGACTCTGGGACCTACTACTGGGCCGTCGGCGCCTTCCGTGACGGCCGCCAAGTGGCCTATTCCGGACGGTCGGTGTTCGTCGTAATCAAGTAGACCGACAGATCTGTATGGTCTAGATACGACCTTGCAAGTAGCTTATTTTCCAATAATTTAAGAGAGACGAGCCGTCCTTTATTGCCGGGTGAGTGTCCTATCGTGGGACACAAGCTCATGGCGGCCGACTTTTGTTGCCTATTTAAGCTTGACGGTTCAGCCGTTCTTAGCAATACTTTGACAGACTCTATATGACACTTTGGCCCAGACAAAAACGATGTGGTCGCTTGCACAACTTAGTTTCCAAGCGATCTGCTGGCAGTCTCAACAACCGTGAAGGCACGCCAACCATGGCATCACAGTCTCTGTCCACCCGATTGGTGAAGTTGCTCGCAGCGACCGCCCTAGCCGCGTCGGTGGCGGTCGTCACGGTCACCGCTCAGTTCGGGGTCTTTCAACCAGCGTTTGAAGGCGAACTGTGGGAAATGGTCCAGACGCTGGCGCCGCCGGCAGAAGGCGGGCCGGTGAACGGCGTCGTGTTCACCGAGGCCAACGGCGACCTGTATATCAGCGACAGCGGTAACGGCACCGTCGTGGTTTACGATTTCAACCGCGACGTCGTTGACCTGCCGAATGCCGATTGGGCGCTCGGGAAATCCGACGATTTGTCGTCGCCCGTCTACGGCTGGGACCCCAACCAGATGACGACCGCGACTGTGCAGGTGGAGGGTGTCGACCAGACCGCCATCCTCGTGTCCGATTTCGCGGAAGGTGCGCACCGGGTGCTGGCCTTTACCACGACGGGCACGCACCTCTTCACCCTTGGCCTGAATTCGTCTGGCATCGACGTCAGGGACGGGTTCATCAACGGCGTGGCGATGGGTCCGGGCGCGACATTCATTTTCACGTCGAACCAGGTTCAGTTGGTTGGTTCGTTCGCCGCGGCCTGGTCCGAAGGCGGGCGGGTGGTGGGCGGGACGATGGCCTTTCACGGCACCACCGACGCCCCCGTGAACTTCGTCTCCAACGGCCAAGGTCAGTTCTTATCGCCGCCGCCAACAGTTCTGACGGCAGACGAACAGGTTGTCGGCGTGCCAGACGCGGTTCCCGCTGTGGAGCCCTTCGGCCTGACGTTCGACACTGACGGCAACCTCTACATGACGGATTCGGTGACCGAGCGGCTCACCGCTTATGGTCCCGGTCCGAACTTCATCCGCCTGTTCACCTTCGGCACTCCGGACCCGCAGGACGGCGGCGCCACGACGCTCGAATTTTTCCAGTCCTACGGCATCAGGTTCTGGCCCGATGCACAGGGCACCGGTGGCCGTCTGTTTGTCGCCGATGCCATCAACAACCGTGTGGTCGCCTACCGGCCCAACCTGGCTGGCCAGACCCTCGATTCAATCTTCGAGCTGGATGGCATCGGGGCGCTTAATGGATTCCCGTACGGGCTCGGAATCGACCCAGCCTCCGGAAGAATGGCCATCGGGGATGACTTCGGTCAGCAGGTCTGGATCCTCAAGACCCCGGACATTGCCGCCTTCGACGTGCAGGTGCTCGATGGGGAGGTCGCGACGCAAGTCGTGTGCGTTGGGCAGCCCTACACCGTAAGGTTCAGCCTCACGGTGCCCGCGGGCCGCAATCCCGTCGCCGGTGTCGGGCCCGAACTCACGGTCGACGGTCAACCGGCGCCCGTTACCCCGACTCCCGGTCAGCCCGGAGGGTACCCTGACGAGCCGCTCAATCCCGGCGACGTGATGACGTTCAGCTATTCGTTGACGGCCCCGGCAACCGCCAGCGAGGTCGAACTCGAGGCGGGTGTGTCGCTCGCGAGCGGGGGCACTCCGCATGTCCTGCGCCGCGTCGTCACGTTGCGCGTGAGCCCTTGCGAGGCGGCCGCCATTACGGTCGCAGCCACCCCAAGCATTCCGCCGCAGGTATCTGGATGGACGCCCATCCGGCCGGGCCAATCCTTCAAAGTGACGCTCGACGCAACCGACCCCGTTGGCGTCCGGCAAATCAACTATCAGGTCGAGGGTGCGAATCACACCATCCCCTTCGACCCGGTCACGAATTCGGCCCCGGCGCTCCCCACGCAGACGTTTGATGTGTTGCTGCCCCACGCGGGCGGGCCGACCCAGATCGGCGTAACGACCGTTTCGTACAGCGCATGGAACTTTGACTACGTGCGTTCCGCGTTGCAGACCCTCGTGCTCAACCTGGTGGCAGTGAATGATCGCACCGACAGCGATGGCGCGGTCGTCCCGTTCACCGTCGGCCCTGCGCAACAGGCCGGGTTCACGTACGGTGCGGCGAACTTTCCGACAGGCATCAGTTTCGACCCGACGACCGGCGTGTTCAGCGGTACCCCGCTGAGCGGCTCCTACGTCGTGACCATGACTGAGCGCAACATCACGACTGGCGAATCGTCGACCTGGTCGTTCCGCTGGGATGTCACGAGCGACAATTCCGTGCCCACGCCGCGTGACGATGAATACTCGCTCGATGAGGACGGGATCCTGGAAGTGAGCGCGGCCAACGGCGTGTTGTCGAATGACGACGACCCCGACGGCGACACGCTGACGGCGATCCTCGACGCGCCACTTGCTTACGGGCCGTTCCATGGAGCACTCACACTGAATCCCAATGGGTCGTTTACCTACGCGCCGGGCCCGAATTTCACCGGCACTGATGGGTTCAGATACATAGTGAACGACGGCACGGTCAACAGCACCATCCCGGCCGGCGTGACGATCACGGTCAACGCCGTCAACGACGCGCCGGTGGCGGTAGCCGATACGGTCAACGCGACGGAGGACACCGCCGCGGACTACCCAGCCGCTACGCTCCTGAGCAATGACACCGACACGGAGGGCATGGCGCTGACGATCGCCAGCGTGACCAACGGTAGTGGTGGCACGGTGGCGCTGGTCGCGGGCGTCGTGACGTTCACGCCGGCGCCGAACTTCAGCGGTGCCGCGACCTTCACCTACACGGTGACGGACGGCACGCTGACCAGCGAAGCCGCGACGGTCACGGTGAATGTCACCGCCGTCAACGATGCGCCGGTGGCGGTGGCCGACATCGTGGCGGCGACCGAAGACACTGTCGTGACCTACCCGGCCGCGAACCTGCTCGCGAATGACTCGGATGCCGATGCGGGCACCACGCTGACCATCGCGAGCGTGACGAGCGGCGCCGGCGGCACCGTGGTGCTGAACGCCAATGGGACCGTGACCTTCACCCCGGCGCCCGACTTCAGCGGCGCGGCCACCTTTACCTACACGGTGACGGATGGCACGCTGACCAGCAACACCGTGACGGTGACCGTGGATGTCGCCGCCGTGAATGACAGACCAGTGGCGGTAGCCGATATGGTCAACGCGACGGAGGACACCGCCGCGGACTACCCATCCGCCACGCTCCTGGGCAATGACACCGACACGGAGGGCACCGCGCTGACGATTGCCAGCGTGACCAATGGTGTGGGTGGCACGGTGGCATTGGCGGCTGGGGTCGTGAGGTTCACCCCGGCGCCCAATTTCAACGGCGTGGCGACCTTCACTTACACGGCCACGGACGGCACGCTGACCAGCAATGCGGCGACGGTGACGGTCAACGTCACCGCCGTGAACGACGCGCCGGTCGCGGTCGGCAACGCCTACAGCACCGGCGAGGGCACCATCCTGACGGTTGCCGCCCCCGGCGTGTTGGCGGGCGACAGCGATGTCGACAGCACGGCTCTCACGGCCAGCGTAGTCGCCAGCCCAGCCCATGGCGTCCTGGTGCTGAGCCCGAATGGTTCGTTCGTCTACACCCCGGCGCCGGGCTTCAACGGCAGCGACTCGTTCACCTACCGCGCGAGCGACGGTGTGCTGTTCAGCACTCCGGCTACCGTGGCCATCACCGTGGTGGCGAGCAACCAGCCGCCGGTGTGCACCGCGACCGCCTCGCCGTCGATCATCTGGCCGCCCAACCACAAGCCGGTGTACCTGACGCTCAGCGGCATCACCGATCCTGATGGTGGCACGCCGACCATTCGCTTTACCTCGATCCTGCAGGACGAGCCGACCAACAGCTCGGGCCAGGGCAACACCATGATCGACGGTGGCATCACGGCCGGCGGAACCAGGGCGTGGGTCCGCGCCGAACGAACCGGTGATGGTGATGGCCGCGTCTATCTGATCAGCTACACCGCGACCGATGCCGGCGGCGCCTCGTGCACCGGCCAGGTGACGGTCAGCGTGCCGCACGATCAGAGCGGTGCGCCGGCCGTCCTCAGCCCCGGCCGCTGGAACTCGTTGACCGGGCAGTTGGTGTCGGCGCCGCCGCCGCCGGTCGCGGTCAACGATGCGGCCACGGTCGGCAAGGGCGACGACAAGACGATTGGCGTGCTGGCGAACGATCTCGACCAGGGCCTGACCCTGACGGTTACGATCGTCAACAAGGCGGCCAAGGGCACCGCGAAGGTCAACGACAACGGCACGATCACCTACAAGGCGCCGTCGAACTGGACGGGCACCACGAGCTTCACCTACCGGGTCAGCACCAGCTACGGCACCGCCGACACGGCCACCGTCACGATCACGGTGACCAATTCGTCGCATGACGACAACGACGACGACAACGACAACGACAACGACAACGACAACGACAACGACAACGACAACGACAACGGCGACTGCGGCGATCGCAAACACGATCATCGCCGCGACTCCGATGGTCGCGATCGCGACCACGACCGGGGCGATCACGACCGCTGCGACCATCGGCGTTAGCGGCGCCTGACCGCGGCGCCGGCCGTTCACCCGCCAGCGCGGCGGCTTGCGCGGGCGGGGTCGATTCGGTACACTCGCTCGACGACCGGCCCATCATGGTTCCCGACGCCACGGTTGTAGTCTGCACGAGAGATCGCCCGGCCCAACTGGAGGCATGTCTCGATGCGCTCGCTGCCCAAATCTATTCCCGTTCAGAAATCCTGGTCGTCGACAACGGCGCCACCGGTTCCGTCGCCGACATCTGCCGCCAGCGGGGCATCGCCTGCATTCGCGAACCCATTCCCGGCCTGACCCGCGCGCGGAACCTCGGCGCGCGCGCGGCCCGCACCGAGATCGTCGCTTACATCGACGATGACGCCATCGCCGAACCGGAGTGGCTCGCTTCACTCGCGCGAGAATTCGCCGATGCGCGCGTGGCCGCCGTGGTTGGCCGGACCCGCTACATGAAGGCATGGGGCGACCAGCCGATGAGCCTGGACGAGGCGCCGGGCGAACCGGGTCCGCGTCCTCGCCGGGTCTTCGACCGCAGCATCGACGGCTGGTTTGCGCTGGCGTGCTTCGGCCGGATCGGCGACGGCAACACGATGGCATTCCGGCGCCGCCTGTTGGTCGACGCGGTCCGGTTCGACGAGCGCCTGGGACGGGGACGCCTGATCGAGAGCGGCGACGAGCATGTCGCCTTCATGTCGCTGATCTCCGACGGCCATCGAGTGATTCACGCGCCCGGCGCCGTCGTGCGCCATCCGATGCCGGCCGAACCGGGGCGGCGCCACGCGAAACGCGTCCGCGACCTGCGTGCTTCGGTGGCCTACATGCTGTTCCTCTGGCTCCAGTTTCCCGGTCATCGCCCTGACATGGCCCGTTTCCTGCGCGCGGCGCTGCCCAAGCGGGTGTTCCGGGCGCCCACCGAGGCGCCCGGGGCAACCGGCCTGACCATCCTCCAGACCATCGCCGCCGTGTGGCATGGCCTGCGCGTGTACCTGAAAGCGCGCCACGAGTGGCTTCCGCATGGGCGAACCAACCAGGCGGCCGTGGTGGCAATGCCACGCATGGTGACGCTGCGTTAGGCAACGGCCCGCCCACCGAATGAACGCCACAGCGCCGACACAGGCATTCTGGAGGGGCAAGCGCGTCCTCGTGACCGGCGGCGGCGGCTTCATCGGCCAGGCCGTGGTGGCCGCCCTGCGTGGCCAGGGCGTCACGGGCGAGGATCTCGTCGCGCCGCGCGCCACGACACACGACCTTCGCAGCCCCGAGCACTGCCGCGCCGCCGTGGCTGACTGTGATGTGGTCATCCACCTGGCCGCGCCGACCGGCAGCATCGCGTTCAGCCGGTCGCATCCAGCGTCGCAGTTCCACGACTGCATGCTCATCAACCTGAACCTGCTGGCGGCCGCACGCGAGGCCGGCGTCGAGCGCGTGATCGCGCTCGGCAACCTGCTGGCGTACCCGGCCGGTGCTGCGGTGCCGTACCGCGAAGAGACGGTGCACGACGGTCCGGTCCCAGCCGCGTATCTAGGCATCGGCCAATCCAAGCGCGACCTGATCAACCTGGCGGAGATGTACCGCGCCGAGTACGGATTTCACGTCGTCAATGTGCTGGCGGCCAACGCCTACGGCCCGAACGACCATTTTGAGGGTCCTCAGGCGCACGTGATTCCAGCCACGATTGTGAAGTGCTGTCGCGACGAGGACCTCGTGGTGTGGGGTGATGGATCGCCGACCCGGGATTTTCTCTTCGTCGACGATTTGGCCCGTGGCCTGTTGCAGGCGGGAGCGGCGCTGGGGCCCGCGGGCCTGGTCAACATTGCCTCTGGTGCCGAGGTCTCCATTCGTGACCTCGTCACGCTGATCGCCCGGCTCACCGGGTTTCGGCGGCGCGTCGTGTTCGATGCGTCCCGACCCGGTGGCGATCAGCGCCGCGTCGCGTCGACACAGCGTGCGGACGCCTTGCTGAGATTTTCGCCGATGGTGCCGCTGGACGAGGGCCTGCGGAGGACCATTGCCTGGTACCGGCAGGATTGCGCGGTGACGGCGTGACGGCCTTTATCCCTCAGATGGAGCCGGTGGTGACCGCGGCCGAGGCCGCCGCCGTGGACCGCTATCTTCGCTCGGGCGGCTGGCTCACCGAGTTCCGCGAGACTCGCACCTTCGAACGGATGCTCTGTGACCACACCGGCGCGCGCTACTGTCTCGCCGCCCCGAGCGGGACGCTCGCCCTGTTTCTTGCGCTCAAGGGGATGGGCGTCGGCCAGGGCGACGAAGTGATCGTGCCCGACCTGACGATGGCGGCGAGTGCGACGGCCGTGATTCTGGCCGGTGCCACGGTGGTGTTCGCGGAGGTCGAACCCCACACGCTCTGCCTGGATTTCGCCGACGCCGAGCGGCGAATTTCGCCGCGCACCAAAGCGGTGATGTTCGTGAGCCTGAATGGCCGGGCGCCCAGCGGCGTTGCCGACTTCGTGACACGGCTGCGCGGCCGCGACATTACCGTCATCGAAGACGCCGCGCAATCGCTCGGGTCGTTTCATGACGGCCGCCATCTGGGTACCTTCGGCGAATGTGGGTGCCTGTCGTTCAGCTCGCAAAAGCTGGTCACGACCGGCCAGGGCGGCGCGGTTCTGACCAACGATGAAGAGGTCTATCGGCGAATGAGCCAGCTTCGCGATTTCGGCCGGCTCGAAGGGGGCAGCGACCACTACCTGAGTGTGGGCTGGAACCTGAAGTTCACCGATTTACAGGCCGTGATCGGTGTCTCGCAGATGAGCCGGCTGCCCGAACTGATTGAGCGCAAGAAGGGGATCTTCGCGCAGTATCGAGAGCAGCTGGCCGGCGTCCCAGGAGTCGAGATTCCGGCAACCGACCTCGGCCGCGTCACGCCCTGGTTCGTCGACGTCCTGGTCGATCGGTCGCTGAAGCCGCCGTTGATGGCGCACCTGCAGGCACGAGGCATCGGCAGCCGGCCGATCTATCCGCCGTTGCATGCGGAACCGGCGTTTGCGAGCGCAGGCGAGTATCCAGTGGCGGCGGACATTTCGAGCCGCGGCCTGTGGCTGCCGTCCTCGCTCCGGCTCGAGGCGCCGGACATCAAGCGGGTCTGCACGGCGATTCGACAGTTTTGCGAGCACCAGACTCGATGACGGCCAGGCGAGTGGTCCAGGTCTACAAGGCGCCCCAGCAATGGCTCGACAGTCCGCCCGGGTTGGGTGATTTCGTGCGCGGCGCCTGCCATCTGTTCGAGACGCTGCAGCCCCTCGGTCTCGACCTGCGGATCGATGTCAGCCAGACCGAATTCGCCGGCTTGATCGCGGGTAACGAGTCGTTCTTCCACTCCGGTGAGGCGAGCCGCGTGGCCGGTGCCACGGAGTATTTCGAGGACCACGACCACCCCCTCCTGCTGAAACGCCTGGAGGAGTTCCGCCGATCGGGGGAACCCGAACTCTATGTCTGCACCAACCTCGGCGCCTGGGACCGGCGCTCGCTGCCTGACGCCACGCGCGACTTCATCGGCGCGTTCTACCAGTTCAGCGACGACGTTGAGCGTGAGTTGGCGGCGGCGGTGCCGGCGGCCTATGAGGTGCTGAGCGTGCGTTGCGGCGATCACTGCTACGACGACCCAGCGGCGCAGGTACCGGCCGGGTCCCGGCGGCGAATCGATTCACTGATCGAGCGACACATCGTGCCGCGGAGGCAGGTTCCGATCGTCGTCACGAGCGATTGCCACGCCCTGAAGCTTGACCTGGCCCGGCGCTACGGCATGTTGACGCTGCCACACCAATCGCGGCACGGCGCCTTCGGCCACGTGCGGCCGGTGGCGTTGGACCTGTGCCTGCTGAAGCATTCGCGTTTCAACTATCACATCAACGCCTGGGCGGATTGGTGGTCGGGTTTCTCCCACTACACGTCGATGATCTTCCGCATTCCGAGCATGAACTTTCGCGCCCCGCGTTACGAGCGTGAGGAGGTGACCGCGCAGGGACAGTTGCTCACCGCGCGACGGTGGTGGCGGGCGTTCGCCCGAGGCTAGTGCCGCGGAGGTGGCCGGCCATCGCTTCGGCGATTCGCAGGTTGGCGGCCTGGCTGTAATGCGCGCTGTCGATGAACGCGTGAACCGGATGCTGGTCCAGGGCATCGGTGACGAAGACGGCGTGCGCCGCCCGCCAGTTGCTTTCCAGCATCGTGAACTTGTCGCGGAACCAATCGCGATCCGACTGCGGGAGCATCTGGTAGTCCTCATGCCTGCCATGGAGGCCGGGGAACGGCTGAACGAACGTCGTGCACTCCAGAGCGTACAATCGGCACAGCGACTCCCGTTCGGCCAGCATCCGTGCGTGAACGACGCTGAGGGGCTGCGGCCCTTCCGGCCGCGCGCAGATCAATTCGTCGCCTTCGGCAACCCGCACGGGCATTCCCATGAACGTCCGGGCCCGCTCGCGGAGTTTCGCGGCGAGGTAGGCAACCGGCCTTACGATTTCCAGCGGTTCCCACCGATAGGCATTCAGCAGGTCCTCGAAGCGGGGATCTGCTCGCTCGTCGTCCACCACCGCGCACGACTCATTGATGCCGTCAAGAAAGACGACGCGAGAGGGCCGGTAGCCATAGCGCAGCACTTGAAAGAGCCGCAGGTTCTCCTGGGCGCTGAAGAACGCCGCCGCGCCGAAATTGATGACCGGCAGCCCGAGCGTGGCTTCGAGGCGGGCTGGGATCGACTCGTGGTCGGCGACGCCATATCCAAAGGTGGTGCTGCCGCCAAAAAACCAGATGGCGTCCTGCAGTGCCGTCATGGCACCCATCGGCCGGCCATTGCTGCGGATGCCGTACTCGTCGACATTCACGAAGCGGGATGTGGTGGGCCGCTCTCTCATGCCGACCCATGGCGCAAACCGGTAACGGATGGTCACCGTGTTTCGCAGCAGTTCGGCGGCATCCGGCTGGGACATGTGAGCGTAATTGCGCTGCGCGACCGGCGACAGCCGGAATAAGGCCGTGGCGTCCTTGTTGCGGAGATACCACGAGAGCGCGAGATGGGTGCCGGTGACGACCAGCAGGAACAGAATCACCGTGTGCGTGACGATGACGTAGAACGCGCGGACCGCCTTCATGGTGCCAACCAGCCTGACTCCTGAACCAGGGTCCGTCATGGGAGTTGTGAACCGGGCGAATAGTACGGGCGATTGAGCAACAGATCAGGGACGTCAGGGTTGAAGAACGACGAACACAGACTGAGGTTCGAGGCCGTCCGGATCAGACAGCGGGTCCGCGACAGCAACAGGCAGTCGATCACGGCGTCCTCTCCCTTCTGGTAGTTGGAATCGTCGTTGGTCACGTCGATTGGCCGGCCATCTTTCGAGCGGAACATCGGACGGTAGAGCAGGCGGTCCGCAAACCGCTCGATCATGAAGTCGAGGAACCGCTGATCGTCCGTGGCGACGAACACCCTGACAGTCTGGGCGCCGGCGCTGGCTGCGGCGCGGTCAATGGCCGCCGCGACCTCTTCGTAGGCGACCGGCGGCGCCTCTTCGTGCTTGTCGGTGCCACGGTAATGGACGCCGATTGGGTAGACGCCCGCGAAGTGAGTGGCCGCGAAGGCGTCCAGCTTGTGGGCGAGATGGGGACGCAAACGGACGTGGCGTGCCATGAGGTCGTGCGCGGTGGCACGCGACATGGCTGCGGCGTGGTAGGTCAGCAGGTCATGCAAATGCGGATCGATGGTCGTCGCCTTCGCATGGTTGCTGGTTCCGAGCGAGATCGGTTCGAAGTAGTACTCCCACCAGTTCACACCGTTGGCCGGATCGAAATACAGGCCCTGATCCTGATAGTCGATTCTCAACCCTGAATAGATCGCAGGCCAGCCTTCATAGTGCGACAGTGCGCCGACTGCGGCGAGAAACTCGGTGAACAAGCCCGAAGTCTCGGCGCCCGCCAGGCAGGGCAGCACAAGTGACTGCTTTCTCAGCGGCACGCCGGCCTCGATCAGCAACTTGCGCGTGCGCCAGGCGACCGGCAGGCAGGCGGTCCTGCCGTGATGCAACGCCGCGCCCCAGACGCTACCGAGCTTTCGGCCGGCGCGCACGGCAAAGTCAGTCACCTTCCACCAGTGTAACCGGCAGGGTGGGATTGAAAAAGGTCGAGCACAGGCCGAGGTCTGACGTGGTCCGGATTAACCGATGACACCTCGCCAGCAGGAGACAATCGACGACCGCGTCCGCTCCACCCGCGAATCCCCCGCCGCCACCCTTGTGCACGGGCCGGCCATCGGCCGACCGCGGCATGCTCAGGGCGTGAACCTGGCCAGGAAACGCCGCCCGCGCGTGGTCGAGAAACGCCTGTTCGTCGGTCGCGATGAACAGGCGGCAGCGGTCGGCGTCCTCGTCCCTGAGCGCGGCGCGGATCGCCGCTGAGACCGTGTCGTAGGGAACGGCCGGGGCGTCTTCGGATTTGTCGGTGCCGCGGTAGTGAACGCCCACGACCCTGCCCTGCGGGAACGTCTCCTGCCAGAACCGCTCGACGCGTTCGAGCAGGAAGGGCTTGACCCGCACGTAGCGCGCGACCATCGCGCTGGCGCGCGCGCGCGGCAGGTCTTGTTCGACGCGATAGGCAAAGGCGTCGTGTTGCCGCGCCGGGACCTGGCGCGTCGCCGCACCGGTGGCGGAGCCGAGAGCGATCGACTCGAAGTAGTACTCCCACCAGTTGTCGCCAATGGCTGGCTCATGGTAGAGCCCGTGGTCCTTGAAATCCACGCGCATTCCGGCATAGATTCCGCGCCACTTCTCATAGTGCTCGAGCCCGCCGACCACCGCCGCGACCTCGGAGAAGAGCCCCGACGCGTCCTCTCCGGTGCCGCAGCCGAGGACCAGGTATTCCTTGGTGATGGGCAGGCCGGCGCCGGTCAGGAGCGCACGCGTGGCCCGTCCCATCCCGGCCGCAGCCAGCCTCACGCGGACGGCCAGCTCCCGCGATCGATTGCGCGCCCGGTCGCCGAGCCGTGTGCCGTGGCTGGGAGGCGGCGCGTCGTGACGCCGGGTCGAGCGAGGGGGGTGGTTCATCGCTCGTGATTGAGAAGGGTGTCGGGCAACCGCGTGTTGAACAGCGTTGAGCACAAGCTCAGGTTCGACGCCGTGCGGATCAAGTGATGCGAGCGTGACAGCAGCAGGCAGTCGACCAGTGCGTCCTGCCCCTTCTTGTGGTTACCGTCCGCATTGACGATATCGGTCGGCCGGCCATCGACCGAGCGGAACATGGCGCGGTAGCGCAGTTGCCCCGGAAACCGCCGCTTCATGTAATCAAGAAACGCTTGTTCGTCAGTGGCGAGGAAGATCCGGCACCGTTCGGCGCCCGCGCGACTCATGGTCTCGCGAACAACTGCCTCGACCCGTTCGTAGGCGACGCGTGGTGCATCCTCGGCCTTGTCGGTGCCACGGTAGTGCACGCCAATCACAAACCGGTCGAGCCAGTGCTCGCCAATGAACTGGTCGACGAGTGCCTGGACCGGTGGCCGGACGCTCACGTAACGATCGATCAGCGCCGAAGCGGTTGCGCGGGACATCCCGCGTTCCACCCGGTTGGCGCACAGGTCATGGTAGTAGGGGCTGACCACTCGCGTGGGAACTCCTGGGCCGCCGCCGACTTCGACGGCCTCGAAGTAGTACTGCCACCAATTCGGTCCGAACGCTGGATCGTAGTAGAGGCCGTGGCCAAAATCGATCCTGACACCCGCATACAGGTGCCGCCAGCGTTCGTAGTGGTCGAGCAGGCCCAGTACGGCGGCAAACTCCGAAAAGAATCCCGAGGCATCGTCGCCGCCGCGGCATTCCAGCACGGCGACCTCAGGGACCAGTAGTCCGGTCGCGACCCCGCCTAAACGGGACGCCCGCGCGACCCGCGACACGGCCGCACACGCTCGCGCCTGTTCGCGGCGCCAGGCCGCGCGAGCGCCGTGCAGCGAGCGGCGGACGCGCGTGGGCAGTCTGGGCATCGATCGTGGGACCACATGCAAGGAAGGCTTGAACGTTATGATACGCAATGCGTTGCCCGAGTCTCAAGGCTTTGCCCGCGCCGCCTGACGGCCGCAGCGGCTGGCCCTGGACCATCGAGACGCCGGCGCTTCCAGACACACGGCCGGGCGGCAGCAACTGGCCCCGCATCAGCGTGGTCGTGGCGTCGCTCAACCATGCCGGCTACGTCGAGGAGATGATCCGATCCGTGCTCCTGCAAGGGTATCCGGAGCTGGAGCTGATCGTGATCGACGGCGGCAGCCATCGACCGACGCTGGACGTGATCGCGAAGTATCAGGAGTGGTTCGCGTTTTGGGTGTCCGAACCGGATGCCGGCCAGTCAGACGCGATCAACAAGGGCATGGCACACGTCACCGGCTCGCTGTTCAATCACCTCGACACCGACGATTACCTGCTGCCCGGCGCACTGGGACTCGTCGCCGAGGTCCATGCGCGGGAGCCGGGGCAGATCATTGCCGGCGACGTCATTCGGACCCGGGACGGCAGCAACGCAGCCGAAGTGCACTATCCCCAGCCGCATGACCTCCACGCCTACGTCCAGTGGTGGAACACCGAACATCACGGCGGGCCTGGCATGTTCTTCCCGAGCCGGCACCTCGCCGCGGTCGGCGTCGTCGACACCGCGCTGCACTTCCTGATGGACTACGACTACACGCTGCGCTTCCTGGCCGTGACGGGGATGACGACGCCGCGGTTTCCCGTCGCGGTGATTCGTCATCACGACGGGTGCAAGTCGGTCAAGGACGGCGACGAGTTCGTGTGGGAATGTGTCCAGATTGTCCGCCCCTATCAGCGGCAGTTTCCGGACCTCGATCGGCGCGCCAATCGGGAGGGCGCCGGGGTGCTGTTCGGCTTCGGGTTTCGCCGCTGGCTCTTCGCGCAAGGCGGTGGCTGGCGGTTCATGAAGGAGGGCCTGGGCATCCACCCGTTCTGGGCTCTCTATTGGCTGATTCCTGGCTGGTTCCTGAGGAAATGGGCGCGTCTGCGATCTCGTTCCTGACGCCGTACTGGTCGGGCGCCGACATGATGCGACTGCACCTCGCATCAATTCGGCGTTTCTATCCGGACGCGCCGATCCTCGTCTCGAAGCGCGATGGCGGCGCGGCGGAGATGGCCGCGTATCGCCGCGAGTTCCACATCGACTGCTGGCTCGAAGACTGCGGCTATACCGACGCCTATCTGCGGCTGCTGGAGCGTTGCGACACGCGCTTTGCGTGCATTGCCGATCACGACACCGTGTTGCTGGCCAGTCTCGAGCCGCTGCTGGCGCGGCTGGCCGATGGGCGGCAGGATCTCATCGGGATTGAAGAGCGCATCAGGATGCCAGGCGCGCTGTTGGGCGAATCGAGCACCGAGGACTGGTTGCGGTTCGCGCCCGGCTGCACCGCCGCCAACTTTCTGATCATCGACTGGCAGGCATTCAAATCACGGTGGGGCCTTGGCGGAATCTTCGGCGTGCCCACATCAGGCGCCGGGCATTTCGACTTTGACTACGGCATCGGGCAGCGGCTGAAGCGGCATCACTACCTGTTGCCGTATCACGTGCGTAAATACGGTCTTGGCAACCTGTTGAGGGACGGCGAGACACCGATCGTGTGGCACCAGTGGTACGGGTCGTACCGGACCCGGTTGCCCGAAGCTTCCAGCGTTTACGCGATGGCGGAAGCGGGCGAGCGGGCCTTCCTGGCTGACTATCCGCAATTGACACTGGATGACCTCAACCCCGCGTGGGGTCCCAATCGCGATGTGGAGGCCGAACAGCGGGCGCTGGCGGCTGCCGGGCCGCCCGCGGCTCCGCCGTCGCGGGCGCGGCGTTGGGCCGGCCGCCACCTCCGGGTCCTGGCGGCACGGCTGGCCGTGAGGCACGACCGCGCGCGCCTGCCCTGAACCTAGTCGCGGTGAAGATCGAGGGTGACGCAGTGCACCGCGCCGGCGAGCGTGCGGGCGTGGCGGATCGGCACCGGAATCACCGCGATCCCCTCCGACTCGAGCAGGCGAATGAGTGGCACCTGCGTTCGCTCGACGATCGCGGTCTGCGGATCCAGCATCAACAGATTCATCCCGACCCACTGGCTGGCGTGCTCGTAGGGCGGGTGGAACCCCACGTCGATCGGGTCGGGACACCAGAGAATTTTCCAGCCGTTGAAGAACGGCGGCAGGTTGCCGGCGTTCAGGCGCGCCGGGTTGAGTAACGCCAGCCCAGGCCGCAACAGGCTGATCGTGCTGTCCAGGTGCATGTAGCTGTAGATGCCGGTCAGCAGATGCACGCGGTAATCGCGGCCGAGCGCCTGCTGCAGCCACTGCGCTCCAAGCGCATTGCCGCTGTTGCTTTCGAGAAACAGCAGGTCGCGGTCGGCGCGCAAGACGTTCGCCGCGTCGAACACGGGTTCGAGGTTGCGGAGGCTCTTGTGGTCGCGATCGGCGGCTTCGTCGTAGCCCTCGTCGGTGAGTTGCGGCCGCGGGGCCGCGAGCCAGCGCGCGCCGTCCTGCATCGCCTCGCGGAGGATGCGCCGGTACGGGAAGGCATCGGTATATCGCGCGCGCAGGACCATGGGTGCCTCGATCACGGTCTCGCCGACCACGAGGAGGCCGTCCCTTGGGCAGAAGGCGTAGTAGCCGTCGCTGTGCCATCGCCCGACACCATGCGCGACCGCCGTTTCGGGCACGTCGGGGCGATAGACCGTCACGCCCGCGTTGACCAAGACTCGGCAGAGATGCTCGAGGTCTTCGTTGGCTTCATCGATGACGGTTCGTGGATAAGGCCCGTGCGCGACCGCGTGCGGGCGGGCGCCCGCGTAATTGATGGCGCGAAGGCTGATGTCATCCACCGGCACGCGCGCGTTGTCGGCGCGGCCGACGACCACGGATCGCAACCGGCCCCACTCATTGTGACTGCTCAGGATCACTGTGCCTGATAATACGGTATGGCCTTGCCGTTCGCTCCGCGCGCCGTCATTTTCGACATCGACGGCACGCTCGTCGACAACATGGCCCTGCACGCCGAAGCCTTCGCGGTGTTCGCGGAACGCCATGGCCTGCCGCCGCTCACCGCTGACGATCGCGCCCGTCTCGACGGCCGGCGCAACAGCGAGATCTTCCCGATCCTGTTCGGCCGCGATGTCGCCCGCGAGGAGTGGCAGGCGTACGAGGCCGAAAAGGAAGGCCTCTATCGCGAGCTGTCGCGCGGCCGGCTGGCGCCCGTGAAGGGCCTGCTGCGGTTGCTGGCGCACTATCGGGACACCGCCATACCGATGGCCCTGGCCACCTCCGCGCCCGAACCGAATGTCGTCCACACCCTCCGCGAGATCGGCCTGGCCGACGCCTTTTCCATCATCGTCCGCGGCGACCAGGTGGGCCGCGGCAAGCCGGCGCCAGACGTGTTCATCGCGGCCGGCCGGCGACTGGGCATGGCCGCGGCAGATTGCCTGGTCTTCGAAGACGCGCCGGTGGGGATCGTGGCAGCACAAGCGGCCGCGATGCCGGTGGTCGCCCTCACGACGAGCTTCAGCGAGGCACACTTTGCCGCGCTGCAGCCACCGCCCACCGTGACCTGCGCTGATTTCGAGGCCTTCCTCGACGGCCACTTCGCTTAGCCGCTGCGCGGCCGTCCTGCGCCGATCGATCGGTTCATCCCACCGTTCGCCCGGCCGGGATGAACTCGCTTTTGACGCTCCCCGTCTCAGTAGGTGGTCCGCGCCGCATGCGGGCAGGGAGAGTAACCATGATCAAGAGCATTCTCGTTGTCGCCATCTCAGTGGCGATTTTGTCCGGCGCATCGTCGCGGCTGCAGGCCGCACCGGTTGACCGGGTCGTGACCGGCGCCGTCAAAGTGACCGTGAACTACACGGGCAGTGGCAAGGTCGACAGCTCACACCGCGTGTGGGTGTGGTTGTTCGACACGCCGAATATCGGCCCTGGCTCGATGCCCATTGCCGAGCTGTCGGTGGAGAAGAACGGCGAGGTGGCCACCTTTGATGCGGATGGCAACCAGGTGTGGATCGCCGTGGCCTATGACGTGAACGGCGTCATGACGGGCAACGCGCCGCCGGCCTCCGGTTCGCCGATCGGCGTCTACTTGTCCAGCACGGGCGCGCCTGAAGGCGTGACGCCTGGCGCCAAGGGCGCGGTCACGTTGACCTTCGACGATTCGCAGCGGATGCCCTAAGCAGGATGCCGGTCGCCTTGGGCACCTACCGATACGGGATCAGTCCCTGTAACTGATAGAATCGTAAGCGGTTCGGCCCAATGAAGAAGATCCTGATCGCCAATCGCGGCGAGATTGCCGTGCGTGTGATTCGTGCCTGCCGCGACATGGGCATTGCCACGGTTGCCATCTACTCGGAGTGTGATCGCGCCGCGTTGCATGTCCGGATGGCTGACGAAGCGTGGCCGGTCGGCCCGAGCGCACCGCGCGAGAGTTACCTGCGCATTGACGCCATCATCGACGCGGCGAAGAAGTCGGGCGCTGATGCGGTGCATCCTGGCTACGGGTTCCTGGCCGAGAACGGAGACTTCGCGGCGGCGTGCCGTGATGCCGGACTGGTGTTCATCGGCCCGTCGCCTGAAGCCATTGCCTTGATGGGCAGCAAGACGGCGGCGCGACAAGCGGCGATCAAGGCCGGTGTGCCGGTCGTGCCCGGAACCGAAGAGCCCCTCAGCGAGCAAACCTCGGACGCCGACGTGCTGAAGGTGGCGGAGCAGATCGGCTATCCGCTGATGCTCAAGGCGGTGGCGGGCGGGGGCGGCAAGGGCATGCGCATGGTGGCGTCGCCGGCTGAACTGCCGGCGTCCCTCCGTGCGGCGCGCTCAGAGGCGCAGTCGGCGTTTGGCGACGGTGCGGTTTATCTCGAGCGGCGGATTCTCGCGCCGCGCCACATCGAAGTGCAGTTGCTTGGCGACCACCACGGCACCGTGCTGCCGTTTGTCGAGCGTGAGTGCTCGATCCAGCGGCGTCACCAGAAAGTGGTCGAGGAGAGTCCCTCGCTAGCGGTCACGCCGGCATTGCGGCGGCAAATGACCTCGGCGGCTGCCGCCGTCGCCCGCACCGTCGGCTACACCAACGCCGGCACCATCGAGTTCCTGCTCGACACCGACGGCTCGTTCTATTTCCTCGAGATGAACACGCGCCTGCAGGTCGAGCACCCCGTCACCGAAATGGTGACCGGCGTCGACTTGGTGCAGTGGCAGATTCGCATCGCGCGCGGTGAACGGCTGACGCTCGATCCGGAATCGTTGCTGACTCCCACGGCGCACGCGATCGAGTGCCGCATTTACGCCGAGGATCCGGAGAACGGCTTCCTGCCGTCACCTGGCCGCATCCAGGGCCTGCGCGTGCCGCAGGGCCCGGGCGTGCGCGACGACAGCGGCGCCTACGAAGGTGGCGAGGTGCCGATTTTCTACGACCCGATGATTTCGAAGCTCGTCACGTGGGGCGAGACGCGCGATCACGCGATCGCGCGCATGAAGCGCGCCTTGGCGGAATACCAGGTGCGCGGGATCCGCACCACCATCCCGTTCTTCCAGTGGATTCTCGACGACGACGACTTCAAGGCGGCACGGTTTGACACCACGTTCATCGACCGCAAGTGGGGCGCACCGGGGAGCGGTCCACTGCCGGCCAGCGAGCCCGCGTACGAAGACCTCGCGGTGATCGCAGCCGCCGTCCACATGTTCACGCGTGCGGCGACGGCGGCACCGGCCGTCAGCGAGCCCGTCAGCATCTGGAAGCAGGCCGGCCGGGCGGAGGCGTTGCGATGACATTCGAGATTGGCGTCGGCACTGCCGTGCGGACAGTCGCCGTCACGCGCAATGGCTCACTGCTGAATGTGACGCTCGACGGCCGTACCGTCATCGTTGACGCGCGCCGAGTCGGGGACCTGGCCCTGTCGCTGCTGATCACGCCTGAAGGCGGCACGGTACCGGTGCAAAGTGTCGATGCGGCGCTGGCGGTCCAACGCACCGCCGGTGATTTTGATGTGCATGTCGCAGGCCGGACCATTCCCGTGCAGGTCCGCCTGGCCGGTGGCTTTGGCCACCAGAAGAAGGCCGGCGTGGCCCAGGGCACGGGACCGCAGCGCATCACCGCGCCGATGCCCGGCAAGATCGTGCGCGTGCTGGTGAAGCCAGGCGACGAAGTCAAGGCGCGGCAAGGCCTCGTGGTGGTGGAAGCCATGAAGATGGAGAACGAGCTGCGAGCCGTGCGCGACGGCCGCGTTCGCGACGTCGTGGTCACGGAAGGGCAGTCAGTCGACGCCGGCGCGCTCCTGTTGGTCGTGGAGTAACTGCCGGCATGACCCAGACGACGCCGTTCACCAGCAGGCTGCGTTCGGCGTTCAGCTTCGTGTCTCGGCTGGCGCGACGCTTTGCCGTCGTCATTGGCGTGGTCGTGGCGGTGGTGCTGGTGTCGACCCTGACGATTGACCTCGGCCCCGCCTTGCGCGGGCGTGCCGAGAGGGCCGGCAGCAACTGGTTCGAGCGCAAGCTGACCATGGGGCGGCTCGGGATCCACCTCGCCGCTGGCCGTTTCGTGATCGAAGACCTCCGCATCGACGGGATGCTGCCCGGGGAACCGCCCTGGCTGGAGGCCAAGCACATTTCGGTCTCGTTGACGTGGAGTGCACTGTTCAGGCGGGAGGTCCTGCTCGACGACATCGAGATGACCGACTGGCGCATGGTCGTCGAGTCGTTTCCCGATGGCCGGCAGACGTTTCCGCGCGTGACGGGTCCGCCGCGGCCGCCTCGCACCGGGCCGGGGCTGGTGGTGACGACCTTGAAATACGTTCGCGCGCATCGCGGCGAGCTGGTCGTCAACGACTACGGGTCCGACTGGTTCATGGTCGCCCCGAACCTCGACGTCACCGTCGCCCGGGTGGGCAGCTACCGCGGCACCATGAAGTTCAACGGCGGCACCATCGCCATCCAGAAGTACGTGCCGATGGCGGCCGACCTCAATGCCGCGTTCAAGCTGGTCGACGGGAAAATCGTGTTCGAACGCATCGACTTGATCACCGATGGCGCCGTCTCGCAGATCACGGGCGTGATCGAGCCGGCGATCTGGCCAGAACAGTTGTACCAGGTCAAGTCGCGGATGCAGTTTCCGAAAATGCGCGAGATCTTCTTCGCCCGCGATCAGTTCACCTTGTCGGGTGAGGGGGTGTTCGCGGGCACGTTCCACATGTTCCAGGGCGGCCGCGAGCTGAAGGGCGACTTCTCGAGCGTGGTTGCCGGCGTGAACGACTTTCGCTTCCCCAATCTGGCCGGCTCGGTGGTCTGGGTGCGCGAGAAGATGGAGGTGACGCACGCCACCTCGGGCTTCTACGGCGGCACGACCGAGTTCCGCTACCTGATGGCGCCGCTCGGCAATCCAACCACGCCCGCGCGCGCGACGTTCGACGCCAACTACCGCGACGTCGACCTCTCGGCACTCTCGGACTTCTTCCAGCTGCGCGGGCTGCGCGTCGCGGGACGGGCCACGGGCCACAACGAAATGGCGTGGACGCTCGGGCAGTTCGCCGACCGAACCGGCACCGGCGCGGTCACCTTCAGTGCTCCCGCGGGCGTGGCGTTGCAGGGCCCGCAAGTGCCGGCCGGGGCGGCCGCCGCGGCACGTGACCGGTACACGATCCCGGGACCGTTCAGCAACCACACGCCACTGGCGCCGCTGCCGGTGGCCGGCCACCTGACCTACTCGTTCGATCCCGAGGCGATTCGTTTCGAGCCGAGCCAGGTCTTCACCGAAGACACCTATGTGGCGTTCGAGGGCGCCACCGCATATGGCGAGCGCTCGAAGATGCCGTTTCGCGTGACCACCCGGAGCTGGCAGGAAAGCGATCGCATGCTGGCCGGGATCATGACGGCGTTTGGCGCGACGACCAAGGCGATCCCGGTGGATGGGGTCGGACGCTTCGAAGGCGTCTTGCTGGGCGCGTTCAATCGTCCGCGGATCGAGGGCCGCCTGGTCGGCGCCGAGATGCGTGGCTGGGACGTCAACTGGGGCGAGGTTGACGGCGATTTCGTGGTCGAGAACTCGTACGCCAACGTCAGCCGCGCCGTGATCCGCTCCGGCCAGTCGCGGATGGACGTTACCGGCCAGTTCTCGCTCGGCTATCCGCGCGCGGATGGCGGCGAGGAGATCGACGCGCGCATTCGCGTCACCGAACGCGACCTCGTCGATTTCCGCGAGGCGTTCGATCTGCAGGATTACGAAGTCGACGGCAGCTTGTCGGGCGACTTCCACGTGTATGGCCGCTACGAAGGGCCGCAAGGCTTCGGCCGCATGACCATTGCCCGCGGGACTGCCTATGACGAACCGTTCGCCGTGGCCGAGACCGCGCTGCGGTTCGAGGGCACTGGTGTCCGGCTCGACGCGTTAGAGATGTCCAAGGGCGGTGGCCAGATTACCGGCGCCGCTTACGTCGGCTGGAACGGCACCTACTCGTTTAACGCCGACGGCCGCAACATTGCCGTCGAAACGCTGGCGCTCACCACCTATCCCGGCTACCCGACCTTCTTTGGATCGCTGGATTTCAGCGCCAGCGGCACCGGCACCTTCGAGGCGCCACGCTACGACGTGCGCTTCAGTGCCAGCGACTTGTTCTTCGGCGACGAGGGCGTCGGCGAGATGTCGGGCCGGCTGTCGATGCGCGGCCTGTTGATGACCTACGAGATGGAGGTCGCGTCGGCGCGACTGGCGATGTCGGGCACGGGTCGCATTGAGCTGAACGACGAGATGGATGCCGAGCTGTCGTTCCGGGTCAGCGACTCGTCGCTCGATCCGTTCATCCGGGCGTTTCAGCCGGCCTTCTCGCCGTTCACCTCGGCGATTGCCAGCGGCACCATTCGCGTGGTCGGCGAGCTCTACAATCCCGAGGCGCTGCGCATTGACACCACGGTCGAGTCGGTGGACTTGCGCCTGATCGACTACCGGCTGCGCAACGCGGCGCCGATCCGCTTGAGCGTCGAGGGCCAGTCGCTGCAGGTGGACGCGTTGCGCCTGGTTGGCGACGGCACCGAGCTGGATCTGTCCGGCAGCGTCGACCTGCGCGATCAGTCGTTGGCGCTGCAGGCGAATGGCGCCGCGAACCTGGCCGTGCTGCAGGGGTTTGTCGCCGATGTCCGCAGTTCGGGTCGCGCCGAAGTGACCGCCCGCATCAGCGGCACCGCGCGCGAGCCGGTGGTGGCCGGTAACGCCTTGTTGACCGACGGCCGGGTGCGCCACCTGTCGTTTCCGCATGCCCTGGAAGAGGTCAACGGCATCGTCACGTTCGATGGCAGCGGCGTCCGCCTCGATGGGCTGACCGCCCGTCTCGGTGGCGGACCGATTCGCTTTGGCGGCCGCATCGGACTGGCCGCCTACCAGTTGAGTGAGTTCGACGTGACGGCCGCCGGCCAGGACCTGCGGTTGCGCTATCCCGAAGGCATGCGATCGCTGGTCGATGGCACGCTCGCACTGCAGGGACCGGCGGCATCGCCGGTCGTCACCGGAACCGTCACCGTGAAGAATGCCAGTTGGACGCGTGGCATCGACACCTCGGGCGGACTGTTCAGTGGCTTGAGCGGCGATCCGGCGCTGCCCACGGTGCCAGGACAGTTGGCGCCGCCGTCGGCGTTGCGTTTCGACGTGCGCTTGATTGCGCCGTCAAGCCTGCACATCGACAACGACCAGGCGCGGGTGGTGGCGAGTGCCGACCTCACCCTTCGTGGCACCCTGGACCGCCCCCTGATCTTCGGGACCGCGGAGATCGTGCGTGGCGAAGCAGAGTTCGAGGGCCGGCGCTATGTCGTGACCCGCGGCAGCCTGGATTTCGCCAATCCCGATCGCATCCAGCCGTTCTTCGACATCGAGGCCGAGACGCGGGTGCGGGTCCCGGGACAAACCTACCGCATCACCATGCGCATGGCGGGCACCACCGATCGGCTGCAGCCGCAGTTCCAGTCGGATCCGCCGTTGCAGACCATCGACATCCTGGCGTTGCTGTTCAGCGATCAGGCACCGAGCGGCGACATGGAGCTGGCCCGGCTGCAACGGCCGAACGAACAGGAACAGCGTCTCGTCGAAGCGCGCGCGACGCGCGCCTTGACCGGCGCCCTGTCGGCCGAAGTCGGCCGCGTGGTCGAGCAGACATTTGGGGTCGATACCTTTCAGATCACGCCGCTGCTGAACGATCCCTACCAGCAGTCGGCGCGGGTCAACCTCAACCCCACGGCCCGCGTCACCATCGGCAAGCGCATCTCCAGCCGCGTGTTCCTGACCTACGCGCGCAGCCTGTCGTCGGCCGAATACGACCAGATCATCCTGCTCGAGTTCGACGAGAGCGACACGCTGTCGTGGGTGCTGTCGCAGAATGAGGATCGGACCTACGCGTTGGAAGTTCGCAAGAGGCACTCCTTCTGATGCGCGTGCCAAGGTGGGGTCCGCCGTCAGGCCGATTGGCGTCAATCCGCATGGCGGTCGTGGTGGCGATGGTCCTGCTGACGGCTGGTGCCGCGACGGCGCAACAGTACCTGGGGCGGACCATTGCCGACGTGCAGGTTGAGGTCGCGGGCGTGCCGCTGGCCGATCCCGCGGTCGTCGAGCTGGTCGAGACCCGCATTGGTGAGCCGCTCACCATGAGTCACGTCCGCTCGACGATTGACCACCTGGTGGGCCTGGGCCGTTTCGAGGACGTGCGCGTGTTCGCTACCCCGTCGGACCAGGGCGTGGTGGTGCGCTGGTTGTTGACGCCGGTCCGCCGCATCACCGCGATCGTGCTCGACGGCGAGGCGCGGGTGCCAGAGCAGGCCATTCGCGTCGAGCTGGTCGATCGCTTCGGCGCCACCCCGTCCGCGAGCCGCGTTCCCGACATGGTCGCCGCCCTCGAGGTGTTCTACGCCGATCGTGGATTTCGCCAGGCCGCGATCGTGCCACGGCTCGAGGAACGCGACTCACGGCCCGAACGGGTGACGCTGGTGCTCGCGTTGAAGCCCGGCCAGCGGGCCGCCATCCAGACCGTCGCGGTGACGACCACGCCGCGCGAACCTGAGTCAGAGGTGCTGCGCCGGCTGGATCTGCAGGCCGGCAAGCCCTTCGATCGCAACGCCCTTGAAGCGCGGATTGCCGATTACGAGGAGAACCTGCGCGGTCGTGGCTTCTACGAAGCCCGCGTGCGTCAGTCCCACGACTTTTCACGTGAAGGCACTGGCGTCACGGTGCAGATCACCGTCGAACCTGGTCCGCATGTGCGAGTGGTATTTGCAGGCGATCCCCTCGAAGGCAACCGCGAAAACCTGGTGCCGGTGCGCGAGCAACGCACGGTTGACCAGGACTTGCTGGAAGATGCCAGCTTGCGGATCGCGGAGGCCCTGCGCCGCGAGGGTTACCGCGCCGCACAGGCGCCGTTCGCCCGCCGCCAGGAGGGCGACGAGGTGACCGTCACGTTCACCGTGACGCGTGGTCCGCAGTACCGCATCAGCACCGTGGACGTGACGGGACTCGCCGGTCTGGACCACGCTGAGATTGCCCCGTTGCTGCAACTGAAGGCCGGTGATCCGTTCGTGGAATCACGCGCCGGCCTGGTGGCGTCGGCGATCACCGAGTTGTACCGCGTCCGTGGCTTCTCACAAGCCGCGGTCACGCCAGCCGTCCAGGTGCTGCCCGCCGAGACGCGCGCGGGCGCGTCGTTTCGGCCGGTGGAGATTCGCTTTGAGATCCAGGCAGGGCCGCCGACGCTGGTCACGGGCACGTCGGTCGAAGGGGTCAACGCGATCGAGCCATCGCAGGTCGTCTCGCAGTTGGCGCTGTCAGCTGGCCGGCCGTTCTACCGGCCGCAATTGGCCGCCGATCGCGACACTTTGTTGCGCGCGTATCGCCACCTTGGTTACCAGAATGTCTCGGTCACCTCGCAGTTGGCGTTCTCCGACCAGCAGCGTGGTGTCGCCGTCACCTGGACCGTGACCGAAGGCGCGCGGATTCTCGTCGACCGGGTGCTGATCAAGGGAAACCAGCGCATTGGCATCGACCTCATTCGCCGCGAGCTCACCATCCAGCCGGGCAGCCCCATGAGTGACACTGCGCTGCTCGAGAGCCAGCGGCAACTGGCGGCCACCGGGCTATTTCGACGCGTCCGCGTGAGCGAACTGCCGCGTACCGGCGCCAACACCCGCGACGTGCTGGTCGACGTCGAAGAGGCGCCCGCGACCACCATCAGCTACGGCGGCGGCTTCGAGGTTGGCCGCATCACGGGCCAGGACGATGACGGCCAGGCCAACGAGGAACTCGACGTCGCGCCGCGCGGCTTCTTCGACTGGAGCCGGCGCAACCTGTGGGGGAAGAACCGTTCGATCACCTTCTTCGCCCGCGTGACGTTGCGCCAGGGTAATGGCGTCGAGGGCGTGGCCGGCGCGAACAGCACCGGCTATGGCTTCAATGACTATCGCGGGTTGTTCACGTTCCGCGAGCCGCGCGCCTTCGGCACGACCGGCGACGCCCAGGTCAGTGCGTTCATCGAGCAGGGCCTGCGGTCGAGTTTCGATTTCAACCGCAAGGGTGTGACCGCCGACTACGCCAGGCGGTTCACCCGCTTCACCATGACGGGCCGCTACACCTTCGACTACACGCAGCTGTCGAACGAGCGCATCGAGCCCGAGGATCGATTGCTGATCGATCGCCTGTTCCCGCAGGTGCGGCTGTCGAAGGTGTTCACCTCGGTGCTGCGCGATTCGCGCGACGATGTGCTCGATCCCCAGAAGGGGGCGGTGCTGGGCGTCGATGGTTCGGTGGCCGCGAAGGTGCTGGGATCCGAGGTCGGCTTCGTGAAGACGTTCGCGCAGGCCTTCCTGTATCGCCGCTTGCCGGGGCGCGGCTTCGTGCTGGCCGCCGGCGCGCGCGTCGGCCTGGCCGTCGGCTTTGCGCAGGTCGTGCCCGCGGTGGACGAGATCGCGGCCGCGCCCAACGGCGCGATCGCCCGCGCCGACTCTCGTGCGGCCAGCTTTCCGACGGTCATCCGCGACCTGCCGGCGAGCGAACGTTTCTTTGCCGGCGGCGACACGACGGTCCGCGGCTTTGCCCTCGATCGGTTGGGCACGCCCGAGACGCTCGACCCGCAAGGCTTTCCGCAGGGCGGCAACGGCCTGGCGGTGTTCAACCTCGAGGCGCGGGCGCCGTACTGGAAGAACCTGCAGTTGGTGTGGTTCACCGACGCGGGCAATGTCTTCAAGCTGGCGTCGGACATCCGGTTGGACGAATTGCGCCTCACCAGCGGCGTTGGCTTCCGCTATCGCTCACCCATCGGTCCGCTGCGGGTCGACTGGGGCTTCAAGCTCAGCACGCAGTTGTTGCGGACCGGCGGCCGCGAGCGGTCCAACGTGCTGCACATTTCCCTGGGGCAGGCCTTCTGATGCCACGAATCCTCGCCGTGCTGTTGCTCGCGTTACTTGCTCCCGCCGCAGAGGCGGTGGCGCAGACGGGGGAGTTGATCGAGCGCACCCTCGCGATTGTCGGCACCCAGGTAATCACCTTGAGCGATGCGCGCGCGGCCATTCGCTTCGGGTTGATCGCGGGGCAACCCCCGGCCGAGCCGAGCGCCGTCACACAGCAATTGGTGGATCGCGAGCTGATGCTCCGCGAAGTGCAACGCTATGCGCCACCCGCGCCAACCGACAGTTCGGTCGAGACGAAGCTGGACGAGATTCGCCAGCGATTGTCAGGCGCGAACGCCTGGTCGCGAGCGTTGGAGGAGACGGGGTTTACCGAAGTGCGCCTGCGCGCCTGGGTGCGCGACGACCTGCGGACGGTGGCCTACCTGGCGCAGCGGTTCGCCTCGGCCAGCACGCCGACCGAGACCGAGATTGCCACCACCTTTGCCCAGCAGCGGGCGGAGTTCGATCGTGCCGGGATGACCTTCGAGCAGGCCGCGCCGGTTCTTCGTGATCGGCTGATCGCCTCGCGCCGCGCGGAGCTGATCGCGGATTGGGTGACCGACCTGCGGCGCCGCACCGACGTGGTGATCCTGGGGAAGTAGGGCTGGTAGGGCTGGTGATCCTGGACCAGTAGGGCCGCACTTCAGTGCGGCCGCGCCGCTACCGCACGAACGCCCGCAACAGCTCGCCGCTGTTGAACAGGCTGTGGCTGACGATGGCGGCGACGGCACTGCCGCGGGTCAGGTAGATTGCGCCCCAGGTCGCCCCGAGGGCGCCGGTCAGGATGGCCGCGTCCCAGCCCTGCAGGGTGTGACCGAGGCCGAAGGCCAGGCTGGTGATCACCAGCCCCATCCAGGCGTTGCCCAGGTCGTGGCGAAACCGGTGCAACAGAAACGCGCGCTGCAGTTCTTCGCGGAGGCCGCCGGCCACGATCACCACGAACAGGAATGCGAGCAAGCCGGTCTGCGTGCCCAGCATGCCCTCGAGGGGATTGATCGGCACGTTGCGCAGGAAGGGGACGACCGCGCGGATGGTCAGCGAGAGCACCAGGACCAGTGCCACCACGAATGGCACCGACAGCACGCCGACCACCACCTCTTCGCTGACGCTCCGCCGGCCGAGAAACACGTCGCGTGGCCGTTCGCCATTGCGGATCAACAGCCACGACGCCAGCGCCACCAGCACCACGGTGTCGGTGAGTGACAGCGCAAACACGAACGTCGCCGACAATGAGCCGTCGACCCGCAACGGCGGGATGCCAATGTCCTTGAGCAACTCGCCCAGCACGATCTGGGTCGGGTAACCCGAACAGAGGAGGATCTCCGCCCACACCTGCCAGCGTGGCCGCGGGGGTAAGGCCAGCGGCGGGATGGCGTCGCGTCCGGGTTTGATCTGGTCTGGGGTGACGGGCAGCACGGCGGTCAGTCTCGCTCTGGCCGATGGTACACTCGAAACAGTGGCCGAGCCGATCTCGCATTCCGCCGAGCGCGTCCTGATCGTTGATGATGATCCCGCGACCCGAACCGGGCTCACCGAACTGGTGCGCGCGTGGGGCTTCACCGCCGAGTCGGCCTGCGATGGCGCCGAGGCCCTCGAGCGCATCACCGACTTTCGTCCCTCGATCATCGTCTCGGACATGGTGATGCCGCGGATGAGCGGGCTCGACCTGCTCAAGGCCCTGGCCGGCGAAGTCGAGCAGGTCAAGGTGATCCTGCTGACGGCGCAGGGCACCGTCGATACCGCGGTCGAAGCGGTGAAGGCCGGCGCCGAAGACTACCTGACCAAGCCGCTCGATCCGCACAAGTTGCAGCGGCTGCTGGAGCGCCTCGCTGAAATCAACCAGCAGAAGCGCGACAACCAGGCGCTGCGGCGCCAGTTGACTGGCAGCGGCCGCTTCGGGCGCATCATCGGGCACAGCGCCGCCATGCGGGCTCTCTACCAGGTCCTGGAGCAGGCCGCGCCGACGCCGGCGTCGATGCTGCTGTTGGGCGAGTCGGGTACCGGCAAGGAGTTGGTCGCGCAGACCATTCACCAGTTGAGTCCGCGCGCGACGGCGCCGTTCGTCGCCCTGAACTGCGCGGCCATTCCCGACACGCTGCTCGAGAGCGAGATCTTCGGCCACGAGAAGGGCGCGTTCACCGGTGCGACTGACCGGCGCCTGGGCTGCTTCGAGCTGGCCGATCGCGGCACGCTGTTTCTTGATGAGATTGCCGAGATGACGCCGGCGACGCAAGTGAAGTTGCTGCGGGTGTTGCAGGAGCGGAAGTTCCGCCGCCTCGGCGGCCGGACCGAGCAGGCGGTGGACGTGCGCGTCATCGCCGCCACCAACATCGACCCCGCGGCGGCCATTCGCGACGGGCGCCTGCGCGAGGACCTCTACTATCGCCTCAACGTGTTCGCGATCAAGTTGCCGCCGCTGCGCGAGCGCAAGGACGACCTGCCGCTGCTGATTCAGGCGTTCATCGACGAATTCAACACCCGCGACCATCGCACCGTGAAGACCGTGGCGCCGCCGGCGATGCGGCTGCTCGAACAATATGACTGGCCCGGCAACGTGCGCGAGCTGCGCAATGTGATCGAGCGCGCCATTATTCTGGCGCGCGGCGAGGTGATTGAGCCGTCGCACCTGCCGGTGCTCGGCGCTTCGTCTATCGCCGCTACCTCCCCCGCCAACGGCGTGACCATCGCCCCCGGGATGACGGTGGACGAAGCGGAGCAGAAGTTGATCCTCGCCACGCTGGCTGCCGCCGGCGGCAACAAGACCCGCGCCGCCGAGATGCTGGGCATCAGCCTGAAGACACTCCACAACAAGCTGAATCGCTTCAAGGAGGCCGGAGGGGCAGGTCAGGCTGGTGGGGCGGGTGAGGCCGGTCGGGCCGGTCGGGCCGGTGGGGGCTCCTAGCAATGCTGCGCGTCCTGACCCGCCTTAGCGCTCCCACCGGACCCACCAGCCTGGCCGACGAGTAATGCGGCTGTCGATCAAACAGAAGCAAGTACTGGGCGTCACCATCATGGTGGCGGTCGTGGTGACGGCGCTCAGCGTGCTGCACCTGGTCACGCTCGCGCGCGTGCTGCTCAATGAGAGCCGGGCGCGCGTCGAGCTGCTCTCGAGCGGCGTTTACAACCAGGCGCGCGACGTGGTGACCAGCCGCGAGGCCGCCGCCGGGGAACTGCGCTCGAGCCGCAACGTGCAGTCGGCGCTCGAAGCCGCCATCTACACCCAGGACGTCGTCGATGCCGTGATCGTGGACGGGGCCAACACGGTGCTGGCCTCGAGCGATCCCGCGCAGGTGGGACAGAGGGTGGCGGTGCGGGTGCCGCTCAGCAGCATCCTGGCCGCGAGCGGGCTGGCGCAGGTGCGCGCGATCTATTCGACCGGCAGGACCCTCGAGTGGCGTCAGCCGATCGCCCTCGGTGACGAGCCGTTTGGCGAGATTCGCATCGGCCTCTCGACGCTGCTGGTGCGTCGCGACCTCAGCAACGCGCTGGCGCCGGCCGCGCTGGCCGCCGGGGTGTCGTTGCTGGTGGCGGTGGTGGTGGCCATGCTGCTGGCGCAACTGGTGCTGCGGCCCATGCACGTCATTCGCAGCAGCCTGACGCGGCTCGGCCGGGGCGACCTCGGGGCCACCCTCGACCTGACGGGCGATGAAGAACTGCGCGACCTTGGCGATGTCTTCGATCAGGTCAGCGCGCAGTTGCGCGCCGCCGCGCGCGAGGACTTCAACCCGGCGCAACTGGGGAAGCTGGCGCGTCGCATCCAGATTGCCGGCCGCCAGTTTTCAGGCGTGCCGCACGAGCTGAAGAACCCCCTCAATGCGATGACGATTCACCTGGAGTTGCTCAAGCAGAAGCTGGCGAACGACCCGGCCGTGTCGCACGTGGAGGTCATCCGGCAGGAAGTGCGCCGCCTGGACGACCGCGTCCAGGGCCTGATGCGGTTCGTGAAGCCGTCGGACGTGACGTTTGCGCCGGTCCCGGTGGTGCCGATGCTCGCGAGCGTGCTGGCGGCGCTGCGGCCCGAAGCCGAGCGCGCGGGCGTGGCGATTCAGGCGGGCTGCACGGACCCGTCACTTGTGGTCGAGGGCGATGCCGCGCTCTTGCGCGATGCGTTCCTGAACCTGGCGCAGAACGCGATCCAGGCCATGACCACCGGCGGCCGCCTGTCTCTCAGCTGCGCGAGCGTGGCCGGCCGAAAGGTCCGCGTGCGCGTCGAAGATACCGGGGTCGGCATTCCGCCCGAAAACCTCGAGCGCATCTTCGAGTTGTATTTCACCACCCGGGACGGTGGCACCGGGATGGGCCTGGCGCTGGTGTTCCGGACGATCCAGATTCACGACGGCACCATCGACGTCGAATCCACGGTTGGCGTGGGCACGTCGTTCATCGTGATTCTGCCGGGGGCGCCTGTCGCGCCGTAGCTGGCCCGGACACGACAGCGGAGGCGGCCTGTCTCGCCGTAGCTGGCAAGGTGACCGACAGCGGAGGCGGATACAATCGTGACGATGAGAGTGGGACGTCTCGTGGCGCTGATGCTGCTGACTGCGTCGCTCGGTGCGTGCGCGGCCAAGGCGCAGGTGCGCACGGAAGTCGAGGTGCCGCTGCTCGACCCGCCCCCGCCGCCGCCTCGGATCGTGACCATCTATCAGGAGGAGCCGCCGCTGGTGCTGCCGCCGCCAGTGGTCGAGGCGGTCCCCGCACGGCCCACAGGACGACCCACGCGGCCCGATGCGAAGCCCGAGCCGCCTTCGCCCGCGGAACCAGCGCCGGAAGCTCCCAGGCCGTCTCCGCCGTCGCTGACGCTCACGCCGTCCCCTGGCGCCGAGGCGCAGACGGTGGTGGCGATTCGTGAGTTGATGGCCAGGGCGACCCGTGACCTCTCACGCGTCAATGCCGCGGCCCTCAACGCCGACGGCCGCGCTCAGGCTGAGGCGGCTCGCCGCTTCCTGCAACAGGCGGACGAGGCGCTCAAGGCGCGCAATGTGGTGTTTGCCGGCAAGCTCGCCGACAAGGCCGCGACCATCGCCGCCGTGCTCGTTCGCTAACGGCGGCGACCAGCGCCGCCGATTCTGACATCTAATCTTTAGTTGCCGCGGTTGCACACCCCTGCACCGCGACTGTTGTTTACCTTG
>Ga0163144_10001514_pt1 | contig 54781 bp, 50 predicted proteins | sample OliLak19BULKMAT1_FD_123175 | JGI IMG/M metagenome (GOLD analysis project Ga0163144, IMG submission 123175) | Freshwater microbial mat bacterial communities from Lake Vanda, McMurdo Dry Valleys, Antarctica - Oligotrophic Lake LV.19.BULKMAT1 | ecosystem: Environmental > Aquatic > Freshwater >... | reverse complement strand
TTAAAAAATAGTTCTATGTATAAATTTCCCTGTTTATCATTTTCAACATCAGCCATAAATAGTTGATGAGAACAAAGAAATTGCTGATGTTGGGTTTGTCCTATAGAGGGGAAGGTAATGATTGCTATTAGTAATGGAAATAAAATACTTTTGAAGACGTGATTCATTGTATGAAGTTAGTTGAGATTAGTTGATTTCAGTAAAATTCATTGCAATACTTTTTTATTCTTTAACTATTTGACATTAACAATACTGAGTAGAAATAACAATACTTATTAATTATTTAGATTTGTCATTATCAAAGAAATTAAATAATAATTGCACAACCTTATTTGAAGTATTAGCCGATAGTCCCCGAGGGCGGTATCCCAAGTTTATATTATAGTTCTTATTAATCAATATACCAGGATACATTTTTTCAATGATATTTTTTGCCCATGTATTAGAGTTTCTAAGCGAGCTGTTCGCTGCCTGCGTTTGCAAGTCGTCATAATCCCGATAAGTAAAGTATGGAAGATGATATTTAATATAAGTGTCTCTCACATTGACAGGTGGTACATAATTTATATTTCCACCAAGGTTGGGATAAACATTCTGATCAATAAATACTGCTTTTGAAGGTGGCACTCCCCGAAATGGCGTTCTCCAACTGATGTTAAAGCCTTGTGTAAGAGGTCCGGTATAGATAATTGGATATAAATAATTGTTGTACCAATCCATATTCATTTCTGCTTCAACCCTTACCATCGGGCTTTTGCCCGCAGCGGAATCTCCTTGAATTTCAAATGTATCAAAATACTCATCTAATCCGCAGTTCATCCCTACCAAAGGTACCGCAGGAAGCAATGGCCATATCCATCCTTCATCTGCCGTCAAATTATCAATCTTTGCACTAAAAGTAGCATACTTGCTTGTCCTGAATTTCATATCAAAAATCACTTTCTCTTGCAACACATCACGGGATCCTTCCACATCTTTTGTGGTAAGATTAAGGGTGTTACCGGATGTATCTGCAGAGGCATATGCCTGGCTCGTTACAGTTGTCACATTTTTATCTACAGCTCCTTCCACTCTTACCGGAATATTCACCAATTCAAAAGAATACCCAGTTTGAATACTTAACCCGGAAGGTTGGTCAAAACTTATCCTGTTATTTTGTGTGTCATATGTATAAGTAAATGCTGCGGGTCCTGTTCCGGATGCAGTTTTATACCTTCCTCTCTGTTGCCATTCTGATCCATAATTGAAGAGATAATCCTGACCTTTATCTAGTTGGATATAGCCCTTATTGTATTCATCTTTATAATAATTGACCATATTATCTATTGGATAGCTATAGTCAACATTTTCTTTTGGAATAAAATTGGGAGCCACGCCTGTTGTAAAAAATGCACTGTATTCCTCAAATGCTTCCTTTCCATCTTTAAAAATGGTTTGCCAATTTTCTCCTGATTTTTCTTCAAAATGTACCCGCACCAGCATAGTCATTTTGGTGGAAGGGGGAAGGATGTCGGAAGAGTTGAAAGCAACAACATCTCCCCTGGTGTTCCATTCAGTATTACCCACAATTTCATTTCCAGCAGGAGTTTTAATTTTAATATGATCAAACTTTACACGAATGGTTCTTGAATTGTCATTCATATCAACATAATTAAAGGCTGTATTGGGTTTGATATTAAAAGTAGCTTGAGGATTATTAAATACAGACACTTTAGTTTCATCCTTGGGAGGCGAACATTCCCCAATTACTTTCATATCTCCCAAAGGAGAGTCTGAAACAAACTTGCATTTTTCACCAATCCGAACTTCAAAATTACACTGTCCGGAAACGAGCCCATCAAGTATGTTGTAGTAGCCCCCACACGCCCCTACCATCCAAGTTGGGTTTGGTAATGCTGCCTGTAGAACCGCTGCTACGCCCACATCCAATATTTTAAACTTTCCTTTTATGACACTTAGATTTACTTCCACTCCAATAGAACCGCTAAGATAAGCATACAGCTGTCCTTTGGCATACCATCCGTTCATTCCAATGGGTCCTGTACTGTTTTCACAACTCACACCCGTCCCATAATTTTTTAACATAATATCAAATCCTATACCCGCAGACATGCTGGAATAAAATATCAAAAAACTCAAATCTTTCTTGACTGATATCGCGGCTCCAAAAGCAAATCCACCACCTTGCAATAATGAAGCATCATCACGCATATTGTATTCTCTTCCTAAAATTCGTGTAACTTCTGAGTTAACTGGCGGAATATCAGGTATTTCTGTACCAGCACACATGTAAGCCGTTATGTTCACTCCTAATGTTATAAACTCCACACCAAGCCTCTTATCTTCATCAGGGTGTCCTAAATAAATAAACCATTTAGATGGGGAAAAATGTAAAACAGCTTCTCCTGCTTTATTACTAGCACCTGTACCTTTAATAACATTTGGCACATTTACATATACTTTAAGGTTGGCATCCAGACTACTTTTCTGGAAGTTATAGGCAATTACTATGCTGGCATATACCTGTGCTTTTTCATAAGGATCAATAATCTTCTTCATATAAGCTACATTCCCTCTAAATGCGATGGTCGCTACTCCTCCGGTGGAATTGAACATCACTTCAAATTCTACATCTCCATTAAATGTTTCGGACATGGGGTGCGTACCAATAATAATTTTTGCCCTAATGCCCAACCCATAATTGGCGTTGGGTACATATTCTACGCCTGACAATGATTTACCAGGTGTATTGGTACTATCAGAAGGGTTATCCAAAGCAGAAGCCGGAAGTAATGTATTCGTCGGCATTTTGCGCTCCATATGTAATGAACAGCCACCACCAAAACCATAAAAACCCATCCCAGTGGTTCCTATGGGCAATCCTGCGCTGATAGTGAGTAAAGCATCACAATAAAAATAACGCATACTTCTTACTGTTCCAAATTGGGCTGTGGCATCTACTTTAATTCCAGGAAGAAATTCAGCCGCAATCATTCCTTTAAAACCTTCTCCAAATACGGGGTGTTCCCTATATACAATGAGCTCACCTTTTAGTTTAAATGCTGTGGCCTGTATATCAACTTTAATATTGTTTAGTTGGATGGAATGATACTTCCATGAAGCTATTTCCTGCAAGGACTCTGCTTCACCAATTACCGAAAGACTACTGGAAGCAGTAAAACCATTATCTCCTTCACCCACGAGATTAAGGGCAATGGTAAAATCAAGTGCAATTTTGTTGCCAGACAGCGTTCGCATGCCTACATCTTTGATGCTAATGGGAAAGTTAGAAGCTTTTTGTTGCGCTCCTGATGAAAAAGAAAATGCGCCTACGGTTATTAATGGAGCAATGGTTTGTAATTGCAGGTTTTGAAAGCTGATGGCGGCAATGGAAGCTTTTGGCTCGTTGGTAGAATTGATAGAAATAGATCCTGTCAGATTGGCCTTTGGATAAAATTCGCCTCCTACCCCGGCTATCACTACACTTGAATTGGGTAGAAGTATAACATCGGCCATCCAAAGGGAAAATTCCTGTTTGGTTAACGTTTTAATGGCAAAAAGGTAATCTCCATTAGAATGCACAATGGCTCCATATCCCAGCAATGATTTTTTGGAAGAAACCGGAAGCTTTATCCTTCCACCGATTCCACCGGCAATCAGATTATTAGCCACCAAAGTAATTTCTGCGGAATCAATAGAAAATTGCCAGTCAGCAATTTTCCCTTTTTCTATATCCAATAAATATTTTCCTTTAAAATTTCCGGAGATCCCAGCATGATCTACAATTAAGTTATTTGCCTGTAAATAAGACCTGGATCCTTCTTTGGATTTAAACCCGGTGGGGAAATAGACTGTAAACTCTTTAACAAACAACCCTTCCCATAGGGCCACATTTCCAGGGGCAAGATGTTTGGCTTCATATCCAGGTGGAAAAATCATACCACCACTATTCGCTGTTTCACTAAAATCCAATACTGCAGTACTGAGTGTAAAAGTAAATCCTTTTAAACTACTGATTTGAAAAGGAGGTAAAGAAACTTCTACCAATAATTGTCCCCATTTTTGAATTTTGGTTTGAAAAGATGCTGTCACCGCTTCTCCTGCCAGGGTACTTGCTGCGCCTGATACGGAAGTTGGGGGTGGAGGAGTAGTATTTCCACCTGCAAGCGTAGATGTAGATGCTGGAGCACGTAAAACTCCCGGATTTCTATCCCTTGTCATGATGCTTGGGCTAAAAGTCACTTGTCCATCTATGGACATTTCTTTAAAACCATCACAATCAAAAGACACATATGTATTATTGTTTGTTCCTATAAGGGTGATTTTGTTCGGTCCTATGAAAAAGTCTTCATTTTTTACCAGAAACAATTTTCCTTCCGATATACCTCCTTTATTTAAAGTCACATTTACTGCTTTAAAATAAAGCGTACGGTCAGATCCTGGAATGTCAAATTTCATGGAAGCATTAACACGCGTTCCTTGTCCGGCAATAACTTCCAGTGAATGGAATGCGATCATATAGTCTGCCCCTCCAAAAGACTTTTTAATACAGATGGGGAAATCTACTCCCTGGCTTAAATCCAGCTTGTCTATATATTTGGCTCCTTCTTCGATCTTTGCAAAAACAGCTTCAATTTCCCCTAATGTACTGTCAGCATTTTGTAAGGTAGTATTTGCATTCTGTAACAATGTACTTTGTGAATGACCCCTAAAAGAGATGCACAATATAAAAAAAATACAAAATAACCAATAATGGTTTTTTAATGAAAGATACATTTATAGAATATATGCTTTTTGATGAATTAGAGGCGTTTTTGGAAATAAAACCAAAATCAATCACTAAAAACTAACTTTTAATGCTTAAAATCAGCATTTAGATTACAATAATAGAAGAATAATATTTAATAGAAAATTTTAAAAATGTTTTCTTTTAAATTAAATATTACATATTTGAACTTTAAAGCAATTATAAAAAGGGCGAAAAATCCTAAATACAGGTATGTTTCTAAAAAATATAGGAATAGTAATATTAATTAGTAATTTTTTTGCGATTACAGGAATTTCACAAGGGAATCGAGACATCAGAGTAAAAGCATTGACTCGTAAAAATTATGTAATTCTTCGTTGGGCACCAACTAATTCTACTACCTGGCTTTTTTCAAAAGATTATGGGTATGGGATTGAAAGATACACCTTAGTAAGGGATGGAAAATTTCTAAATAAGCCCGAAAAAAAGGTTTTAACAAATGCTCCTCTCAAACCTGCTTCTCAAAAAGTTTGGGAGAGCGAATATCTTAAAAAGCAAGATGATTTTTTAGCCGTGGCTGCCCAGTCATATTATGGTACTAATTTCCAGGTGATAGGGAATAAATCGGGATTAATGGACATGGTGAATAAAGCCAAAGAGCAGGATAACAGATTTGGTTTTGCATTGGTGGCTGCTGACAGGAATGGAATTGTAGCCCGTTTATCAGGTTTACGATATGTAGACAGTACTGTTAAAAGCAATGAAAGATACCTTTATAGGGTGTTCAGTTATATTCCGATAGAAAAATTAAAAACTGATACGGGCTTTGTTTTTGTAAACATTGAAAAACCGTCTGAATTTCCAAAATTCAGAGAATTGAATGCTGCCGTTGATAAAAAGCAAATTACATTAACCTGGAGTTCATTTGCTGTGAGTGATTATTATAGTGCTTATATTATAGAGCGGTCAGCGGATGAAGGTAAAACTTGGAAACAAGTAAATTCCAAACCTTATGTCAACTTAAGCCCGGACGGATCAGTACCAGAAAATTACAAGTATATCGACACCATCCCTGACTTCAATAATTTCTATACCTATCGAATAGCAGGAACTACAATTTTTGATGAAAATGGTGCTTATTCTCCTACAGTAAGGGTAAAAGGAAAACAAAGGCTTCCTGAGAGCCCCAAAATCACATCCGTGACAGAGATGGAAAATAAAGAGGTCCATATCACCTGGGAATTTCCTGAGCATTTGAATACACTTGTTTCCGGATTTCATTTAGAAGTGGCTCCAAACATTGAAGGTCCTTACAAGGCAATTAGTAAAGTGACTCCTGATGTCAGAAGATTTGTTTATAAAGGAGCGGGTCCATCTAATTATTTTGTAATCAAAGCCATTACAAAAGATACACTTATTCATAGTTCATATCCTGTTCTTTTTCAACCCAACGATGAGACACCTCCGGCTACTCCTGAAAACGTTAAAGTATTTATTGACACAACCGGACTGGTAACTATTTCATGGAATAAGAATAAAGAACCGGACATTGCGGCTTACCATTTACTTTTTTCAAATAGCAGGACAGAAGAATTTTCCAATACATTTCCCATTATCCGCGATACGGTTTACTCTTATCGCATTCCCCTAATTACATTAACAGAGAAAATATATTATAAAGTTATAGCACTCGATTTCAGAGGCAATCCTTCAATACCTACACATGCTATCGAAGCAAAAAAACCGGATATCGTTCCACCTACAAGTCCTTTGTTTGCAGATTACAGGATTTCAGATTCTACCGTCTATCTTAAATGGATTCACAGCACCAGTGAGGATGTTGTTAATCATGTATTGTTTCGCAGCATAGCAGGAAGCAGTGAGTGGAAAGTAATTGCGCTTTTTGATAAAAACAAAAATGATTCTGTATTTTATGATAAGACCTTAGAAAGAGGAATTTATTATGATTATGCGATCGTTGCAGTAGATGACAGTAAAAACGAAAGCCCTTTTGGTCAAACTATTAGAGCTAAACTGGCAGATGAAGGATTAAGGGATCAGGTTAAAAATTTTAAAGCATCGCCGGATAGAACACAAAAAGCCATTCAACTCTCATGGGAATACCCGCAAGCAGAAGGAGTTAGAAATTTTATCCTTTACAGAAAGGAAAATGCAGAACCATTTCAGAAATACAAATATGTAGAAGGGAGCAAAAGACTTTTTACTGATAAATCTTTAAAAATAGAAACCAAATATTCTTATTTATTAAAAGCCGAACACGCCGATGGGGGTGCTTCTCCCTTTTCAAAAGAACTATCAGTAGATTATTAACATCATATAGGAGCATTATTTCATCATGAATTTTAGAATCGTTTTAATAATTATTTTTCTAGCTTTTAACTCCCCTGTATTTTCTCAATTTCTTCAATGGGATAATACTGTAACGGGATTGCCGGCATTAAGCAATGTACAAGTAGCAACAGCAGATGTAGATCATGACCAGGATATGGACATTTTTTTGATGGGTAGTGATAATAATTTGGAAAATTATACTCAGCTACTTATAAACCAAGGAAATGGAGCATTCATGAATAAAGGATTAGTTCTACCCAGGCTTACAGATGGTAAAATAACAGTTGGAGACGTCAATAATGATAACTATCCAGATTTGTTACTTTCTGGTCAAAATGCATCTGATATAAGTGTGACTAAACTTTACCTGAATAATCCTTTAACCGAGCTTTATGTAGAAAGTACTTTACAATTGGCTCAGGTCAGTTATAGTGCGCAGGAGTTTTTTGATTTTGATGCAGATGGTGACTTAGATATTTTTATAACAGGTCTAGATAACGGTGATCCGACAAGTATCATTTCACAGCTTTGGCGTAATGATCTAAAACTAGGCTGGACATTATTATCTAATTCACTTCCTCAATTTTATGATGGCGATGCGAAATCAGCAGATTTTAATCGAGATAATTTTCCAGATCTATTTCTTGCAGGCCGTGGAAGCGGGATTCAAAAAGTTAAAGATATTTTTTATGGAAATGGGAAAGGGCAATTTACACAAGCCATGTTTGACTTCCCTACTTTGAGTAATCCTGTATCAGATATTTCTGATTACAATGGGGACGGATATGCTGATATTGCTTTAATGGGTAGTAAGCCATCACAACCTTATAGTGGTATTTTCAAAAATATAAATGGTTTGGCTTTTCAGGAAATTTCAAGTGGTATAAATCAAATTTCCCGAGGTTCATTAAAATGGTGTGATGCAGACCTGGATGGCGATGCAGATTTGGCAATTACAGGATCCTATACATCCACTGGTATTGCCACATATCTTTATCTGAATTCTGAAAATGATAACTTTCTATTAGATCAAAGTAATTTAGCAGGTACAATTGATGGGGCGTTAACTTGGATGGATTATAATATGGATAAGCGTCCGGATCTTTTTGTAATTGGGGGAACATTTTCACCTTCAATCATCAAATTTTATAAAAATACCCTGACTGGAATCAATTCAAGGCCAGTTGTACCTTCAAATCTAAAACATACCATTTCTACTGATTCCATTTATTTGCGGTGGAATCCATCTTCTGATGGTTCCGAAACACCTTCGGCTTCCTTAAAATACAATGTTTGGCTAAGTAATCAGAAAGATAGTTTTACGGTTCGATCTCCTGAAGCAGCATTAAGCAATGGAACTGCTTATTCATATACTAAGTTTTGGTACACAAACACCACCACAGGATGGATCAAAAACATCGGACAAGGAAAATATTATTGGAGAGTCCAAGCCATTGATCACACACAAAATACCTCGCTCTTTTCTGTAGTAGATTCATTTATGGTATGTTATGCAATCAGTATCGGTGCAGATACCAATAAATGTTTAAATTCATCCTTTACGTTCTCACAAGGCACTTCTTTAGATATAGTTAATTGGTATACAACGCAAAATGGGCTTGTAAAAACTAACTCTTTCAACTATAACCATACATTTACAGGAACAGATACAGTAGTTGTAAAATTGCAAAATCCTTATGGCTGTACGCTTTATGATAGCGCCACTGTAAAAGCTTATGCACTTCCAGCCAGTTCATTACCGGGTATTATAAAATCCTGTTTTAAAACGCCTTATACTGTAAGTCAATTAGCTAATCAGGATACGCTTTTCTGGTCAGTAAAAAATCAAATGCCTTCGATATCATTCAAAGGAAATTCATTTACAGGTATAAATCTGAAGCCTGACACATTATTGATTCGTTTTGTATCTCCTAAAGGATGCTTAAGTTTTGATACTGTTAAAGTCGACACGCTCTCCCTTCCTAGATTCACACTTGGAAGCGACACAGCTTTATGTAAGGGTCAACAATCCATAATCTACAAAGTCAATAGACCGGACTCCATAAATTGGTATAGCTATAATACTATTTTGGGAAATAATATTTCTCAAATAGCAATTCCATCTGTGTCTGATTCGATTGTTATTTGGGCCAGAGCGAAAGATTTAAATGGATGTATTTTCTACGACACCACTTTTATAAGAACCCGATCTTTGCCAATGGCATTTGCAGGAAAGGATAGCATTATTTGCTTTGGCGTGCCTCATATATTGGGTGCTGATACAGTTGCAAAGGGAGGATCGGGAATATACAGCTATGCTTGGCTCCCATCTGATAATCTCAACAATACATCCAACAATAAACCTGAAACAGTAACTAAAACAAACAAGTCCTATATGCTACAAGTGACTGATAGCAAAGGCTGTCTTGCAAGGGATACAATAAATATTCGAGTTAATCCAAAACCAGTTTTAAATGCAGGAACTGACCATCCTATTTGTATTGGTGACAGTACTGTTTTAGGAGGTATTCCTACCGCAGATAGCTCTTTATTCTCGTATCATTATACTTGGGAACCAGGAAATTTACAAAGTTCGAATCCAAAAGTCGCACCCAAAGAAACTACGTTTTATACGCTTACCGTCACTACCCGAAACTGTCCTATAGATACCGCAAGCATTCGTATAACTGTAAATACTTTGCCACTTCCAAAAACAGACCCTATCCTCGATACAGTAATTGGGTATGGTGAATCAGTACTCATTCATGCCTTTGGAGGAATTTCTTATGAATGGGAGCCAAAAGATAATTCTTTAATAGATGATCCACTATCAAGTTCTCCTGTTGCAAAACCTTTAATATCTCAGCTATATGTGGTTACAGTAACGGATATTAATGGTTGTAAACAGAAAGATTCTGTCTTTGTCCAGGTTAAAAATGAAATTTTCGTACCTGAAATTTTTAGTCCAAACCGCGATCAAATCAATGATGAATTTCTCATAGAAGGGGTTGGCGTGAAAGAAATAGATTTACGCATTTTTGACCGCTTTGGTAGAGTGGTATATCAATCTTCAGATTGGGTGCAAATTAAATTACAAGGCTGGAATGGAGCATTTAAAGGAAATGACCTTCCTACGGGAACTTATATCTGGGCACTATCAGGAACCTTTGAAAACGGAGAATCCATCCAATATAAAGGCACAACCAAAGGAAATCTTTTATTAGTAAAATAATATATGAAATTTAAAAAATACCTACTCATTTTCATTGCTCTGTTTTTAATTAAAGAGGTACAAAGCCAGGATATCAATTATTCCCAATACATGCTTTCTCCTCTCTATGTTAATCCTGCATTTGCGACATTTGACAGCTATTTTTACATAGCAGGGCAATACAGAAAACAATATTCCACTCCAGGACCCGGATATTTTACGCCTTCTATCAATATTATAAAACCATTTTTAAATGACAAGAAAACTGAAAGATGGTGCGGTGCTGGGTTGCATTTTTACGATGACCAAACTAGCACATTTCCACAGGTAAGAAGGTTAGGAGGTGGAGGAACCTATGCTTACAACCTAATCATAGGAAAGGGCCACAATTTATCCTTAGGCGTTACTGCGTCTTATAATCAATTGCAATTATCCTACGATGCCTATTCAAGCAATATGCAATACGATTCTAAAACAGGATATGACCCGAACATCGCAAATGGTGAAAACTTAGGTTCTAATATCTCTGTAAATTATTTTGACTTGGCTTCAGGAATATCCTATGTGAGGGAAGATACCAATCAAAGGATTTTGTATTATGCTGGAATTTCAAGTTTTCATTTATTAGAGCCAAATCAATCCGTTATTGGCAAAAGCGAGCGTATTCCAAGGCTTTATGTTTTTCAGGCAGGTATCAAAGCATTTCAATCGGGATGTTTTACAATATTTCCAGAAGTGTTAGCGAAATTTAACAAGAATAGATTTGCATGGACGGTCGGTGCCAAGTTTGATTACGATCTGAATGAAAAAACTAAGATTAGTCTTATGCCTCGCTACACGCATGAAAATCAAATTAGTGCGGGAGTCATGTTATCTTGGAACGACATTTTTTTAATGGGCAATTACGATTATCCAACCTTTGAATTTAAAGACAAAATCTCTCCTGCAGGTGCATTTGAATTAGCCATTGGATACAAACACTTCATTGGTAAGGTTAAAGTGTATGAAGTAGTTTCTGAAAAATACTCATTAAATGACCTGAAGAAATACTACAAAATGACTGCTGTAGAAGAAATCAGAGAAGCTATTAAAAATCAACCAACCGAAGGATTTATAGAAGAAGCTGACACAAATTGGAATCAAAATCGTCAGGCCAAATATGAACTTTCTAAACAATTTAAATATGGCTTTAATAAAACGGAACTAAGTGGTGAAGCAAAATCATTTGCTGATGAAATAGCCTTGCTATTAAATGACAATCCGCGCATGCGTCTGGTGGTAGAAGGACATACAGATAATGTTGGAACGGATGAAATAAATAAGGAAGTTTCAACTCAAAGATCAAAGGCTTTTATAGAATATCTTAAATCTAAAGGTATTGCAGGTAAGCGTTTAAAATATGTAGGAAAGGGAGAAACTGAACCCGTGACAACAAACAATTCTAAATCAGAAAGATCTAAAAACAGAAGGATTGTATTTAAAATGTATTAAGCCCCCCTATCCCCCTGATGGGAATAATTAAAAATATATAATATGATAAAAATATTTAAATACTACATAACAGTTCCTCCTTCGGGGGTTAGAGGGCTGTTTGTTGTTTATTTACTCTTTCAATTTACAAATTCATATACACAGGATTTAGGAGCTATCGGGAAGGACAAAAAACCTTTTAAAATTAATGGCAGTGCATCAGCTAATCAAACTTATTATCGTGCTTTCGGCATTGAAAATAGAAGAAATCCATACAATTATTATTTGTCGGCAAACTTAACTTTTGGATTGTATGGCTGGACTGTTCCTGTTAGCGTTATGTATTCTAATCAACAGACTCAATTCCAGCAACCATTCAACAGGTACGGCATGCAACCATATTACAAATGGGTAAAACTATATATTGGATACAATTCTATGTCGTTTTCACCCTATACGATGAATGGGCATATCTTTTTAGGTGGTGGAATTCAACTAACTCCAGGTATTTTCAGGTTATCAGCCATGTATGGAAGGCTCAATCAAGCTATTGAAGAAGACACTTCTAATCGGGCTGTTATTCCTTATTACGAAAGAAGAGGTATGGGCCTTAAAGTAGGAGTAGGTAAAGGTTCGGATTTTATAGACCTAATTGGATTTTACGCAAAGGATGATTCTAATTCAATTCGCAGACCCATTCGACAATCCATAAAACCTGCGGAGAACTTAGTTTTATCAGTAATGGTCAGTAAAAAGCTTTTTAAGAAATTCATTTTTACAACTGAATATGCCAATAGTTTATTAACTAATAACACTGCCGGATTACCTAGATCAGAGAATATTAATGCCACTACCGTAGACCCATTTGGTGTAATCAAACAGAATAATTCTACTACTTTAAATAGTGCTTATAAAGCGAATTTAACATTTGTACAACCTACATATTCCTTAGGTGTCGGTTTTGAACATATTGACCCTGAATACCGCACCCTGGGAGCCTACTATTTCAATAATGATCTTGAAAATTATACTTTAAATGGATCAAAGAAATTATTGAAAGGCAAATTGAATATTTCAGGTAACATTGGATTTCAGTATAATAACCTTAAAAACCAAAAGGCTTCCCAAATGCGCCGCACAGTGGGTTCGGTAAATATTATGTTTGTTCCCAATCAAAAATGGAATTTTTCTGGTAGCTATTCTAATTTTCAGACGAATACCCGTGTGAGGAGTCAATTTGAAAGAATCAATGCAATTAGTCCAGAGGATACGCTTAAATTAAATTCATTGGATTTTGTTCAGTTGAGCCAGAGTGCTCAGGTTGGAGTTGGTCATACATTAGGCAACCCATCAGCAAAAGATATAAGAAGTTCTATACAAGCCAATCTAATGTATCAGAACGTATCCAATGCAGGAAGTAGCGAACGTGTTTCAACGGGTACACAAGTCTATAGTTCTAATCTTTCATTTAACAGAAACTTGATGCTTCGGAATATGTCTTATATGATATCATTTAATTCTAATCTAAATGAATTAGGTAGCAATAGATCTTTGTTAATTGGTCCTTCAATTTCAATCAACAAATCCCTTTTTAACAAGACTTTAAGGATAACATCTTCGTTGGCGTATACAACTACTTTTATAAACGGTAGGCAAAACGGTGATATTTACACCCTTCGTTCAGGAGGAAATTTCACAGTGAAGAAAAAACATATTTTTAATGTGAATCTGACAGGAACCCAGCGATTCATTAATCAGGAAGTAAGTCCTAATGGTAGAAATTATTTTGAGTTTACTGTGAATAGTGGGTATACTTATTCGTTTTGAAATTAAAATCATTAATTTGCTTAATAGAGTATTATATCAAATAGTGTTTAAAAATAAATTGATTACAAATTTATGAAAGAGGCAAACATTCGTAACTTGAAATTAGGATTAAGTATCAAAAAAATCCGCGAATTCAGAGGTTTTACTGAAGATTATATTGCTAAAAAATTAGGCATTACTTCTCAAAACTATTTAGATATAGAGAAAGGTCAAGCGGATTTTAACGATGAAAATCTGGATCAAATTGCCAATGTTTTAGAGGTAAAATCATCTACTATTAAAGAGATGGATGAAAAAACCGTTTTCAACCATAATGTTCAATCTCAAGTAAATTATGGTGATGGTAATATTTTAAATAATGAAGTTAAAATTGATGAAATTGAATTAAGACGACTTAGAGAAGATAATAAGAATTTTTTATTAGAAATTGAGAAGCTTAGGGATGAATTAGCTCAGTTGAGACCTTTGATTAGTAAATTGGTTAATAATACGGTGATGGGAGTGGTGTAAATATCTTTATTTTAAACATTGGTTATTTTTTCCCATTTGAATCATGTTTATTTTTTACAAAGGGCTATATTAGCCATAAGATTATTAATTCATAAATAATGAGACTGACGCATTTTAAAGATTTTGACAAGAAAATTTTTCCAGAATTACAAGAATTTAACATTCCAGATATTAAAAAAGTAGTTCCTAAAAAAGAGAATGAAGTAAAAGAGAAAATAAATAAATTAATCCCAGCCAAATCTGAAGAATTAAATTTTAAAAAATATCTAACTGTTTTAAAAGAATTTGACCCAGAACCTATACAAACATTTGAAGACAAAACCATTTGGAGTATTACATTTAAGTCTATAACTATTAGAATCAAATTCATTAATGACAGTAAGTTAATCCATGTTTGGTTATCTGATTTTGAAAGAAATCCAGTACTTATTGCCAAAAATGTAAAAGAATTAAATACGGCCATAAACTGTTGGCTACGTAATCGCTAATGTTAAAAGATAACAAAATTCTAGCTTAAAGACCCAAATGATGCATTTAAACAACGGAAATCCGAATACTTCTTTCTGGTTTTTAATTAATTGTCAAATTGTGGATATAATTTACTCGCAATGGACAAATTACTTCAAATGCTCGGCTTAGGCCCAGAAAAACTCATAGACTCTTTAGGTAATGTTGTAGATAAGTTTATTTACACAAAGGCAGAAAAGGAGGCTGTAATGTTGGAACTTACCAAAGAAGTAAACCGTAATTTTGAAGCTTTGGCATCTATAGATTTAGAGACCTTAAAATCTCAATTAGAAAATACTTCCAATGCAAGACAAAGGGACGTTGAAGCAAATAATAGTGAAAGTGCTTCTTGGCTCGCAAAAAATATTTCTCCTATGTTAGCCATCGTAATTATTTTATTAACATTCTTCTTATATGGATGGATCATGTTTGGTGGCGAATATTTGAAGGAACGTGAAAATGTTATTTTTGCAATATTAGGTTCACTTACAACAATGGCAGCCGGCATTTTGTCATACTATTTTGGAGATTCACTTGGCGCCACTAACCAAAAAGTTGCTTTGCTCAAAAAGTCAACAAATGGATAGTAATCATGATACCTGCAAACCGCAAGAAAACTCATTCCCATAATAGTAGAAAGTGATAGAACATAAAAAAGTATTATTGATACCCAACTGTGCAATTTCTAATTCTCCCTACTAGTAAACATATAAGAATGCATTAAATCAGATAGATGTTGCTTCATCACGCTAAATTATACTTTTTTTCTTAAATCACCACCCCCTCCTCCAACCAGGCCCTAATAATCTTTACCTCCGCAGGCGAATAGATTTTACTCCTTTCCCTTAACTTAATATTCACAGGTTCAATCATTTTATTCCAGGTCTTTAAAGATCGCACCTGATAAGATTCCATTAATTGAGATTTTCCAATAACCATTTTTATTTTTTATTCAAATATACTACCCCAAAACCAATCATAAATCCCCAATTAAAGCATCCCAAACCCATATTTCCCAAACCTCCCTCCTTCCTTTACCCCTCCCGTAAATTTGATTAAAAATATGTGGAAGCGGATCGCAAAAGGATATTAAAACCAGCAAAAGAATACGATCATTATTTTCCAAAAGCAGACTTTAAAGAAACCCTTGTTATCAAAGGGAAAGCCAGGCTGGAAGATACCATGAGGCTTATTAAAGCGGTGATTGTAAAAGACAGGCAGGATACTGAAAAGATCGCAAAAATCCTGAAGGGATCAACGCCGAAAGATACTGCCAGAAAGGTGTGGAACTTTGTCTACGAACATATTCAATACATCGCAGACAGACAGGGCGTAGAAGAAATCAGAAGACCTGCCAGATTATGGGCAGACAGGAATCACGGAGGCGATTGTGATTGCATGAGTGTGTTTATTGGTACAATCCTGGACAACCAGCAACTACCCTATACACTCAGGATAGCAGAATATAACAAAGGATACTATCAGCATATCTATCCGATTGTCATTACAGATCAGCGGTTTTATGCAGACAGAGAAAACAGGAACTATTACATCGTGGTGGATTGTGTAAAAAACAACTTTGACGATGAACACCCTTTTAGAAAGATTAAAGATTTTGATATAAAAAAAATGGATTTAGCATACTTATCAGGATTAGGAGATACAGGAGACCGTTTTGATGGCTTAGATGCTACGACAGACACATTAGATGCTATGCAGGGAATGGGTTTGTCTGACAATTATATTGTCGATGGATTGGGAAAGATCAGGAAAAAGAGAAAAAAAGGAGCCGCAACTGCGTCAGCGGCAGCAGCTGCGTCTGCCCTCCCTGCATTGGTTCCAAAAACAGAAGCAAGGAAATTCGAAATCAAAAGATCTAATATCTATAAGCTTAATAATGGCACCCTGGTAAAACTAGGAAAATATGTAAGAGCTGCAGGTGAAAGAGTCGTATTATTCAAACGTCCTGAACAATCTGGTTTTACAGAAAGTGGTGTATTAAATGAAAATACCTTTTTTGTAGACAATGGTGATACCGCCTGGGGCATCGCCACCATAAACGGTTCATATTGGAAAAAACCAGATCATGGAGGTTGGATGAGAACTAGTTCGGACGAATACAACCAGGCACAAAACAACCGCAAACAACCGATCTATTTAAAAGGCTATATTCTAAAAGATGAAACCAGAATCTTTTTAGACAAACGCATGCCGCAAAATCAGCATGGATTTCCTGTAAAATGGAAACAGCCAGATAGTGATGGATGGACGGCCAACGGATCATTAACCTCCATGCATTTAGCAGAAGAAGGAACATACGTGATTGGAAGAAATGGAGCGGGTAATTATTATAAATCCACAGGATATACAACCTGGGCCCAGATCCAGGAAGAGGAATATATGACCCTGAAAAGCAAGGCTTTAAAAGGGCTCAATGATGTAGATTCATCCTTTACCCTGACAGATATTGGAGAAGTAACGCTCAATGCTCCATCAGATGCAAGGGGTTTATATATCCCTTACGATACATTATTAACCCTTTTCAGGAGAAAAATTGATCCACAAAGAAGCTACAAAGGCATTGAAGGTTTGGGGTTCCTTTTAGGAGACAGTGTACTCAATGCAATAGAACCCTTATTAGACGGACCCGATGAATTATCAGGTGACCAGGAAGTAACGGGCATGTTTGGAGAAATGGAGATTGTAGGTTTGGAAGGATACTATGATAATGTGGGAGACTTGGCAGCTTTGACCCATGAATTATTAGGAGAAGAATCCTTAATGATAGTGGATGGATTAGGAAAAGTAAGACGCAGAAAAGCAAAAAGAAAAGGAAAAGGAGGAGGAACAGCAGCAGACAGCAAAGGGGCGGCGGCTGGTGAAGGAGCCAAAACCACCAAGAAATTAGGTTTATATATTCCATCCAATACCATGAGCCAATTACTGCAATGGAGAAATGAAAACTTGTCTCGCTTGCAAAATAAGGGTATGGATGTGACCCGTGGCGAAGTTGGATCTATAGACGGCTTTTTTGACATTATCAAAGCTCCCTTAAAAATGGCGTTGGAAGTAGCCAAGTTTATTCCTATTCCAGGGGTAGCAGTAGCTGCCAATCTCATTGACAAAACAGGAATAATTGATAAGATACCCTCAAGTCAACCAGTACAGCAAGCAAATCATGAAGCACAAAGACAGAATAATGTGAATCATGAAGTAAATGCAGCATATGACCAGGAAATGGCAGGGATTGGTTCCTGGGGAACTAAAATATTTACTACCATTAAAAAGAATCCAGTTCAAACCCTTCTCATTGCGGGAGGAGTCGGAGCAGTGGGGTATATGGTGCTAAAAAAAGATAAGAAACCACTTTTTAATGGATTGTTTGCATTGGATGGAACACCCAAAAGAAAGAGAAGAAAATACAAAAAGGCAAAAGCAAAAAAAGTAAAACACTAAATCAATGGCAAAAAAAGCACAACAAGTTTCTTCAGATTTAACCAAAGATGAGACTACACCGAACAACCAAATTGATAATTCATTAAAACCAGAAGCTGATAAAATTGATGAATCTGAGAATGAAGAAGAGGACGGAGATATTGAGGATTACGAAGAAGAGAAGGAAGAACCACAGGATAAATATGTTGAAGATTTGCTTTTTAATAAAAAAGTGAAACCTAAGAAAGCACAGGCAACGAGAAGAACACATCGTTACCTGAAAAAATAAAACAACAATTCTTTTAAAATTATGGCAATAAGAAAATATAAACCAGTAGAAATTGATCCATCGGATTCTGTTAAAGATACAGCATTAAATACGGCTCGTATGGTAGTAGCCGCAGGTGGTGGAAGTGCTGTAGGAGCCATGTTTGGAGCTCTTTCCATTCCAGTGGGAATAGTAGCCACTGCATACGGTGTCCATAAAGGCAAAGCGGATGGATTGGCTTTTGGATTAGGAATGATTACCGGAGGAGCCTATAAATCTGGCAATGAATTAATGTCTGGAATGGAAGGTCCTGAAGACATGTATGGCGTGGAAGGCATGGATGGATTCAATATCCAAAATATGATCAAAGGAGCACAACAACGTCTTAAAAATTGGTTTGCAATCAATAAATCCCGAGTAATACCGATTAAATCTTCAACTGGAATGCCACCTCAAAAGGGAAAAGTAGGAAGCCTTTTTATGGATGGTTTTGGCGAAACTGCTTTACTGGGAGATGAATTCGTAGGTAGCGCAGAAGAACTAATGGGTGACACCACCGAAATGACCATTTCATCCATAGGCAATGTGCGCATAAATCCAGACGGAAATATGATGCTTGGACTTAACTCTGTAGGAGGATTCTTGTAGAGTTATGAGTTATGAGTTATTATTAAAAAAACAATCAAAAAATTCAACATTTAAAATTTAACATTCAAAATTAAAAACAATCATGGGTGATGTAGAAATCGTTGGTTTGGGTTCCCTGGGAGCATTACAAGCCGTTCATAATCCTTTATTAATGCGTGCTTCACGTGCGGAAATGCTTGCATTTCTTCAAAGTAATGAAGTGACCAAAGATGTAAAAGATCTGTTAAGTGCCACAAAACTAAAACTGGCAGACAAAGGCATTTATACCATCAAACAAGCGGATGGCAAAACCATCAAGATGTTTGAAACACAAGATCAAAAAGAAGTTGGACTAAGAAATTTATCTAATGCAAAATTAGATAAACAGCATTATTTACTTGCTTCTGCCATCATTATCAAAGCTGGATATACTGAAATTGAATTAGGGAATGCTGATGGTACACCCACTGATTCTCAATTAATCTCCGCAGCAAAATTATGCAAGTACTTTGCCATTGACGAAGATGGAGATAATCTACCCATGTCAGATGAAGCAGACGTAACGCCTGCTACTATTAATAATTTCAATACAGATCCTTTTGGGGGATTGATTACAGGTGAATGGACTTTCAAATCCAACAGAAAAGACATTACACATGAAGTGCCGATGACTTATTTCCAGAAGGAAAATACCACTCAATATCCAACAGGATTCCACAAGTTTGATAATCCAAGGCTTATTCCTGATGATACATTGATTGAACTTGAAATTGAATTGGGAGAAGAATTGGACTTGGGACACTTTCAAAAAACAGCCGTAGCAGGTGGATTTTGGTATGCTCAGATGGTTTTCATCTATGCAGAAATCAGAGGAACGATGACGGTACCTGCTTAATGCGTAATTAGTAATTATTAATGTTCGCAATGCGTTTTAAAAGCCATTAATAATTACGCATTAATAATTAATAATTAAGGAACGCGCTGTAAAAGGCATTAATAATTACGCATTAATAATTAATAATTAAAAAAGTGTATAAGTTCAGGACATTAGAATGGGAGGTAAATAATGGGTTTGTGAATCCGGATGCTTTAAAGCAAACGGTAACCATGAACCTAAACCAAACTTTGGATAAGGATATATTAAAGATCATTGGTTTTGAATTGTTTCTGAACAATAACAATCCCATTGGACGCGCTTCTATGGGAATGGAAATTAACGGAAAGCAAATCTTTCCCGATGATATGCAACTGTTCGCTTTGTACAATAATGATTTTGTAGCTGCCAAAGATAGGATGATTCCTATCAATGGTACGGAAGGAATAGAAGCCGGAAACGGTAGAATTGTGATCAGGTACAAAGATGAGTACAATCCATTCATTCCTTTTCCAACACCGGACGGATTGCATTATCAATACAAGGTAAAAATGACCCTGTTCTGTAAATAAATAAATTCCCCCTTCAGGGGGCTAGGGGGCATGGGAATAGTATACAGGAACTTAAAAATAACCATTACCGGTGTTAACACCTGGTATTTCAAGACTTTGTACCTGGATAAAAAGATTGGGAAAATTCTCAGGGTGGGCGTGAATGAGGTGGCTATCAGGAATGATTTCAGAGTGATCATCCCAGGAAATACACTCTCGCACAAAGTGAGCATTTATAACGGAAGTGAAAGCCTTTTGGAAGAAGCGCCCATTAGCCAGGTATATGCAGGAGAAGATACAGCAAACGGGGTATTTAGCAAATATCTGGCTGAATTAGACGGAAATGATGGCGTGGCAAACAGCTTCGGATATGTAAAAGCCGGCGTTATTTTCCAGGATCAAAACCTGATTCCGGACATGGGAATTACAGGAATGAAAACAGAAAACTTTCTCTTGTTTGCTCCCTGGTATGAATTAAGAGATCCTTTAAAAGCATATGATCCCTTGCTGAACCCGATTGTTTTTAAGTACCCATATGATATAGAGTTCAGGTTTGAATGCTTCATCTAATTGAGAATTGAGAATTTTGAATTGAGAATGGAGGATTTTGAATGGAGAATTGAGAATTTTGAATTGAGAATTTAAGAGGTGAGATAAAGCTGACCTATCGTTTTAAAGAGGTGAGCATTGAAAAATATAGTTGACCTAAAGATCAACTGCCTATTTACCCATGTGAGTTATACCTCACCTAAAAATATTTTAAAGAACTAAAAATCAATAACTCATCACTAAAAATGAATCTTTCTTTTGTTAAAAATGAGTATCTGGTTAAAAAGTTCACCATCGAACAGGTATATCATAAGTTTGAAATGGAATTGCCTACTTCAGTAAAAAGAGTGCAGGCTATTTCTATTACACACAACTATTATGATAACCCCGAAATAACGTTAGGGCAGGTTTCCTTATTGTCCAAAGATAAGAATGATATTATCGTGAGTGCTTCTATAAAAGGCAATCCATTGTATTATTATGTTCCTAACCTCTATCAAAAAAGCTCTTTTCAATATTCTGCCTTTACAGGAAAACACTATATCGCACAAAGTCATTATCTGAACGCTTGCATTGGAAATACTCCTAATCGAAATGCAGGTAACAACATCATATATAAAGGTGATCAGATTTTAGCAGATCTGAAGCACCAAATTGACGAAAACACGAACCTTCCAATTGTCTATTTACATCCTACAAAAAAAAATGTACTCAATGGAGGAAGAAAACCAAATTTAAAAGATGATGCATCCATCGGTTTTCAGACAGGTTCCATTTGGATCTATGGAACGCAATTATACAGATGTACAAATCCTGCCCTGGGTAATTCACAATGGGAAAATTATGCTTTGGAAGAATGGGATTGGTTCACAATTCAAACAGATACCAAACCGCATGAGATCCTGTTTAGAAAAAAGCCCTTTGCTTTTCAAGACAAATTCACTTCAGTAGATGTAAACAATGATTCACGGTTCATAGATGTGGTAGTTCATAAAACTGAAAGGTTACCCAACAATCCGCATCTGATTGGAAACGGGCAACCGCTAAAATACAACCTGTGGGTGTACCTGGTATGTGAACGAATTTAAAGATGACAGAACAATTCATATATCACTATATCCCCGGAAGGGTAAAGCAACTGGAGTATAACAATTACTATTTCCAGTTTAAGGATTTTGTATTGCAACCTGCAGAAAGGCAGATATTTTACGATTTTGATTTAGGAACTAACATTGATACTTATGAACCCTTTAAAAAAGAAATTATCAGCAATAATGCATTGTATTTTATTGTCGATGTACCGGATGGAGTCGTGGTGGAAAGCGATTACGGGCAATACAACACCCAGGAAAACAATATCGACCAAAGCTACGAACACCGCGGAACCATCCTGATCCGCAACCATGACAATGATTTTAAACGAATCAAATTCATTGTATGTGTTTTGGTTAATTAGTAATGTGTAATTATTAATAGTTCTAGTCTAAAATTAAATTCTCAATTCAACATTCTCCATTCTCAATTAAAAAAAAGTGCTTGCTGCCATAAAAAAATATACGCCTGAAGCCGTGGAAACCATCTATAAGATGATGCAAAACCATGTGCAGAGTGGAAGGAAACCACAATATGAAATCTATGTGGACAATCTTCCAATTGTGCCAAGGACAGATAATTTAAATCTGTTTGAAACTTATAGCCAACACATTGGAAGTGACAGCCGTGAACTCAAGATTGTTGTGTATCAAGGCAAATCTAATCACAACGACAAGTACTTGTTCAGGATGGGTGAGGAAACACCTATGCCGCAGCAAAGTATGGGAGGATTTGAAAATCAAAGTTTTGAAGGCATTTTGAGCCAAAGGCTCATGGAAGCAGAACAGCGATGGGAACAAACCAGACTCCAGGAAAAAATGGAAGGGTTAGGCAAGGAATTGGTAGAAAATGAAAAGTATATTGATCTGTTAGAGGGCAAGATCAAGAAGTTTGAAAGTGAAGCCAAAGCCTCCACGTTTGCCGATATTTTGGGAGCCTTTGGAGGAAGATTCGTAGATGCCACTTTACAAAATAGTCCAAAGATTCAGCAAATGTTAGGACTTGGGAATCTGGATAATAAAGTGGCTACTACTTCATTAGCTGAAGGGGCAAGTGTTTCTTTTAGACCTAAAGGATCTGAAGATGCCTATACTAAAATTACGGATCAAATGCGTAAAGACTTTACACCTGAAGAATTCAAAATTCTTTCTCAGGTGATCTATTATTTATCCAAGCAAAAAGAAGATCTGACTTCCATTCACAGTATGATTTATCAGAAAGAAGGGATGGCTAGTGATGCAATGGGTAATGATGAATGATTATTGAAACCTTATATCTAACACCTAAGAACATGGAAATTTTCGAATACGACATTGCAATCAAAGCCAAATCTCCGGAAGAGGCATTTATTAAATTAACCGCTGCATCTGTGATTATTGATAAGCTGGATACGGAATCACTTGTGAAGCTGTCCGAAGCAATTAATAATCCAATCAAACTGGCAGCAGCAAAAATCAAACTTGGTTTGTAAAGTATGGCAGATATTCCTTCTAAATCGCCAATGGTCACTGTTCCTGCAGGCCCTTTGTCTTTCGCTTCAGATGTAAAGACATTAGGGATTGGTGCGGTGTTGATTGTGGGAACAGCTCTAGGTTCTTATTACCTGATTAAAAAGGAAAGTAAGAACATGAAGCAAGAGGAAGCAGCATCTAACAGTCTGGTATTTGGAACTTCTGAAAATTTTGCCATGCGTTTGAGAATGGCATTAAAAAATGATCAATGGTATCAATGGTGGGCAGACTTTCCTTCTGTATTAAAAGTATTTAAGGAAATACCCACCAGGTCCGCATTTCGTCAGGTAGTGGCAAAGTATAAAGAATTATATAATGAAAACCTGGATAAACTGATCAAAGATAAATTAAAACAAACGGAATTTGCTCAGATCATGGAAATCTACAGAAGGAAGCCGGAAACAATTTTAATAAAGAAAACATAAAAATGTATGAGGGCTAAAGCAAAGAAAAGGCGATACAAGGCAAGAAAAAAGAAGTTACAGGAAATCACTTTGAATGGATTTAAAGATTCCTCTTTGAAGAAAAAACTTCTGATCGGGGGAGGTGTGATTGCAGCTGCGTTAGGGATTTACAGTGTTACGAAGTACTTTATGAAAAGTTCTTCTGCGACTTCGCCAGTTAAAACAAAAACTACTTTCAAGCAAAAAACTAAAACTGCTTTTGTGGCACACATTGTTCCAACTGCAAAACTGAACGATACTTTTCCACTCACCATTGGATCAAACGGTCCAAGAGTAGTCAAGGTTCAGGATGCCTTGGACAAATTGGGTTTGAAAGTAAACCGCTCGGGAACTTTTGATTTAGATACCACTCAGAAATTAAATACAGTTGGATTTCCTTCCAAGTTAGACGAAGGTAATTATATCGCACTGCTTACGAAAGCAGATATCAGCCCTTTGAACATTATCCTAAACCCAAAATTGATTTCGGATGAATTATTATTTGCTGCCAATAGTGGTAACCTAGACTTGACCATCCAGGCATTGAGGAAAATAAAAGATACGCAAGGCTATGAAGCTGTAAAAAAGGAGTTTATCAAAAATAAGGTTCTGTCTAAAAATGAGTTCATCCCCAGAAGTGTATCTGTCTCCAGTATTGTAAATGCGTTATTGGAAATAGTATTTAACAACGATACTCAGGCAAAGAAGGAAATAGAAGCAGAGTTTAAACGGATGGGTCTTAAAAAGAATGAAGCTTCTGGCAGCTGGTCACTTACCGGATTGATGGATGGAAAAGCCACAGTTTACACCACCACCCCAACGGTCATTATTGATTCAGTCAATATTAGAACACCAGTAGCAAAGGGCAGGAAATTAGGCATGATGCAAAGCATTAAAAACAACATGGTTTTCTTCAAAGACAGTCAAGGCAAAGCCTTTGCAGTGCCTTATAACACCATACGTTACGAGGTTTAACTCAATGATGAACGATTAATGATGAACGATGAATGTCACTAATCGCAATCAAAATAATTCATCGTTAATCGTTCATCATTAATCATTTTAAAAAAAAGAACATGGCAAACTTTGATACATTTTGGCCCACGATATTAAAACATGAAGGGCTAACATTTACGAATCATCCTGCTGATCGTGGCGGTCCTACCAAGATGGGCGTTACCCTCAAAACATGGCAAGCCTATGGGTATGATAAAGATGGAGATGGCAAAATTACTGCCAATGATGTAAAACTCATTACAGAAGCAGATGCGAAAAAGATTGCTAAAAGATTGTATTGGGATTATTTCCAAGGCGATCTTATTGTCAATCAAAGCATTGCTGAATTAGTGGTTGATTGGGGTTGGGGAAGCGGTCCAGGAACAGCTTCTAATAAAATCAGATCTTTATTGAGTGTGCCTGTCGGAAAACGAATTACTGCAAAAGATATCAATGCCATTGATTCAACGATCCTATTTGAGCAAATCAAAAATGCAAGGGTGAAACATATCAATGCCATTGTAGCCAATAATCCCACTCAAAAAGTATTTTATAAAGGATGGATGAACCGCATCAATGCCTTTGACTTTGTAGCCAATAATCCGGCTACCACTTTGGCAGGTTTAGCATTATGCCTGATGTGTTGGTACGCCATTCAGAAATACCAAAAAGAGCCCAAGTTTCAAACCAAGATTAATAATATCCTTCATTTCGCTTAACCACATATAAGTATGCGATTGCCAAACGGAAGATTTTCAGAGATGACCCATAACCTGCTTTACGGTTTGTTAATGGGTGGCGATGCCATCGGTTTCGAAAGGCTCATCATTGATAGTGATTTAATTCCTAAAAAGTTTGGCGAAGTGCCTGATAATGCGCGATATGCATTAATTGTGTTAGAAGCTGATGCCACTTCCAAAGCAGATATTACTTGCCGCTATCTCCAAGCACCACCAAAATTTGACCAGGCTTCAGGATTGTATATAGAGCAACTTTCGGTAACTGTTGGAATGCCATTGGATCATAAAGCGATTACTGAAATCAAAGACGTTGAAAACTTAAAAAACTTTCGCATTCTGAATACAGAACCTGGAAAGATCAATTTATTAATGGTAGAATATTTTGGATAAAACTTAAAATTAAAACGCATGATCACTAAAGAAACCATGATTGGCATTTTCACCGGAGTAGGAACCAGTACCGGAATGATGATGGCCACCAGAAGCAAAAAGAAAGAGGTACATTATGCACTTTTTGGTATTGCCGGAGGCATGATCGGCACGGTACTTGGAGCCATATTATGCTCCATTACGCACAGCCCCACCCCAACCCCTCCCCGAAGGGGAGGGGCTATTATGTCTAATGTCTAAACTCTAACGTCTTAAAGAAAAGTGCTTCGCAACAAACTACGATTCTATATTTTAAATAATCAGTCTGGTTTAAAGAAAGCCATTCAGGAAATAGAAGACAGTTGTTGTGCCTTCAATGGAGATCGTGTAGTGACCAGAGAAGGAATACCAAATATTAATGTGGGTGGTATTAAGCTCAGGGAATTTATAGAAAACTATTTCTTTCCTCCTATTCCTCCCGTGTTATTCATATCTGTTTTTCCAAACATTAAAGAATATGGAGACTTTGCCGATGCGGATATTCATTGGTCAGTCACAAAAAAGACTTTAGGTATTACCCAAATCATCATTGATGCATTTGATCTCGGTCCGGATTATCCAAATGATCTGATCAATGAAGATGCAGATGAATTTAATGCGGTCAATGAAGGTGATTTGGTTTTACCCGTGTATCTGGGTGATGGATTGAGTGCCTATACTTTTTATATGTATGTCAAGGATACATTAAACAATACATTTCCAGCTTCAGCTACGCTTAATTTTCTTCACAAACGTATCTGGTTGGCTTCAGCAACTAATCTTTTTGCTTTGAATGATACGGATTTGAGTGTATTTCTAAACTTAGGGATTGCTCCGGTGGGAGTTCCGCCTTATGTGGTAAATTCAGAATTAGCCACCAATCTGGAACAAGAAAGAACCATTACTTGTAACAACGAATATTTATGTTTTCTATGGCCAATGAGTTTTGGCGAGGGAGAATTTAATGTAAATGATTTTGATGTCAATTTATGGCAGGTTAGGGATGTGTATTATGTAAATACCTGGGGAGCAGGTTGGGCTTTTAGAATTGTACAAAGTTGGTTCAAACTCTATGGAACCTATCAAATTAAGATAAATTAAAATAGTATGTCAGAAATAAGAGGAACATTATTAGCGGCTCCGGTAACTACTGGAAATACGGATGCCAAATTTGGAACACATTATTCTTTTTTGGGAATAGGTGGCTATCAGGAATTTCAAACATTGGCAGAACGGGATGGGATTCCCGTAGATGAAATCTATGCAAGATTGAACGATGATGGTCGAAGTTCCGGAAGACGCAGGTTTAATATGTTGGTATTCATTTGGGAAAGCAGGCAGTTCTATCAGCTGTTTATTCCCGATTGGAATATATTGGTTACAGATGAGGAGAAATACAATGCGTTGATGAATAACCAGTATTGGATTGCTCCTCTTTTTTATATACCACCACCGCCAGCTCCTAATATTATCAAACTACCTGCCAATACGCTTTGGGCCAGTCCAGATCATACTGCAGAAACCTTTTTCTTTGATACAGAGTATGATTTTAATGGAAGGTTTATAGACAATGTGTTTTTATTGGATACCGCCGGAATGATCCCTGCTGTTGATCCTACTAAGGATCATAATATGACCAGTAATTTATATATCAAAATTATTGACAGTACACTTGGGGGATTTGTAGGTTTTGGTATGCTTCGAAAAAGAGTCAATGGTTCGCTCTTTGTATTAGAACCTGGAGAAATAAAAGCAAATCAGCATTATTTATTAATGCCTCCAATGGATAGAACTATGCAGGGGGAATACTTTTTAAATCCCTTTGAATTGGTTAAATGTGAATGGTATACACAACCACCCGTAACTGGACCCGTTGAAAATGTATTAAGAATACCAGGAAATGTGCTTTCGGGTAATTTTGATGGTACTTCAGAAATGTTTTTTGCGTTTGGAGAATTTAGCTTTGGGGATCGTTTAAGGGATAATATATTTTTATTAGATACTGCCGGACTCACTACAAACCTGGATGGAAATGCAACATCCAACGTTACTAGTAATGTCGAAATCAGGGTATTAGATGCTTCATTGGGGTCACTTCAGGTTGTTGGAACCATACAAAAAAGGGTAAACAATGTATTGGTAAACCTAGAGCCGGGAGATTTGAAAAGGGATTGTATATATTTCCTTATTCCACCTTCAGACCGTTCATATTCAGGAATGGGTGTATTCAATTATCCTTTTGAATTGATTAAATGGGATTGGTTTGCGCCTGTTAATGATACAAATTATGTGGTGGATCTGCCTATTGGAGATTCAGGTTTCACACAATACATCTACGGATCAGAACATCAAATGAATAAGATTCCTTCAGTAACTATTTTAGATGCTGTTAATAAAGTGGTTACCAATGATGCTGTGATTACCATTGATCCGGTGAGTTTTGATGTGACGATGGTGTTTATGACTATTCCGACAGGGAAAGCGGTGTTGAATTAGGGCGTTCTTTTCTCATATTAGCGTGCCCTATACGGTTCACTTTCATCATATCCCAAACAAAGCCCAATTCTTCTAGCTTTGAAAATCTAATTTTTGATAATTTATTTCCTTCATGCAGTGTACGCTGACGGGCGACCCATCGGGCAAAGGGAATGTTTTCTTTCCAATAGGGTTGAACATTTACATGTCCAAATCTATGTTTGTATTGCTTCAGATCTTCAAAATGACTATCCCAAATACGAATAGTCTTCTGTTCAACACGCATTTGCTGGGTTTCGTTTGAAGCGAAATCCCAAAGGAAACCGATGCTCTCCAACATCTTTTTTCTTTTTTCAGGCATGGTCTTTTGATCCCTTCTTTGCATCCATACCCACCTTCCCAAAGTTTTATTTGATTGTGGGACATTGACATGTCCATTTTCTTTTTTGTAGGCAATCAGTTCGGAAAAACGATCTTCCCATGGAGTTCTTCTAACTTCATAAATTCTCCAAATGAACTTAATAGCGTCCAATGCGTCAATTCTGGGTTGTGGCAACTTGTCATTGTTTTTTCTTTGTTTCATGACCCAATGGGCCAGAGATTTATCATTATGCGATACTGGGACGGAAGTGTGCCCTTTATCTTTTTTAAATTGAATCAATACCAACAACATATAATACCATTGAATATCTTGTATTGTAAATATGCGAGGATCTTCAGTAGTTTGAATTGCCTTTATTTCAATAGCATGGACTACTTTTTCAAAAGCCTGGGGGTCTTTATCTAAAACTGGGACTGGCCTTTTGTTATTTGGACGGATCTTAAATTCAAATCCTATATCTTTTAAAAACGTCTGCCTCCAGGATTGCATGTTTTTATACCTTCCCCTAGTAGAATGTACCCAATGTGCCAGTTGTACATTTTCCTTCCAATTAGCAGGAACCCGAGTATGACCAAATCTCTTTTTAAATTGTTCTAATTCATCAAAGCGTTGAAACCAACGGATATCTTCTTTTGTCAGATCCTTATCATTCATAATGTATCTTACAAGTTGCAAGATACGCATTCTACTTGAAATTTTTAAGTTTAAGCATGGTAAAATGGATAATATTTTTTAACTTATAACCTTCATTTACAAATACTTACATCTTGTTCTACATCAATCATCTTGTTCGTTATCATGCATAGAGGAACCCCAAATATCAAAAAAAATGGTTATGACAGCCCGTACTCTCCAGACATCAAAGCCAAATCAAAAAAGCAATTAAAAGAAGCCTATGGAGTGAGCAAAAATATGATTCCAAGATGGATTAATATGCACCTGGAAGCCTTTCAAAAAATAGGTTATCAAAAAAATCAACGCATTTTAACACCTGCTCAGGTAGCACTTTTTGAAAAGATTTTTGGGAGGGCTGATGAGGAAGAAGATTTATTATAATCTTATTCCCACAATAAATACCTAAATCCTTTATTTCCCCTGTAGCACTCATAGAAAGTATACTTTGTATGCTTAATAAGATATCTATGGCGACCAGAAAAACAATAAAAAAACCAAAGAAAAGAAAAGCCACACGTAAAGTAGGCTCTCTTGCAGGAATCAACAAACTAAAGAAAATAGTCAAAGTCGCTCGTGAATTAAGAAAGCCTGGTGAAAAATGGACAAATGCCATTAAAAGAGCTTCCAAACAGCTAAGGAATGACTAATGGGCATTCCTATCACATTTGTTGATCTGTTTTCCGGTGCAGGTGGTTTTTCATTAGGATTACAACAGGCCGGCTTCACTTTTAAAAACCATTACTACAGCGAAATCGATGCTTCCGCTATTGGTGTTTATAATTATAGATTTAAATCTGCAATCCCATTAGGCAACATTGAAAAAATCAAACCTTCTCAAATCAAAGAAAAAATCGACCTCCTTACTTTCGGTTTCCCATGCCAGGACTTATCAGCAGCAGGAAAACAAAAAGGGCTCAGGAAAGGAAAAAGGAGCCGTCTATTTTTTGAAGCGTTGCGACTTATTAAAACTTGGAAACCCCGTGTCTTTGTCTTTGAAAACGTCAGGGGGCTCTTTTCCGTCGAAAACGGCAGGGCGTTTGAAACGATACTGCAAGAAATCGCCAACCTTGGGTTATATGAGTGCCAATGGCAATTGCTTAATACTTCCTGGTTTTTACCCCAAAACAGAGAACGCATCTACTTTGTCGCAACTCTAAGAAAAGAACCCTTTACCGAAATATTTCCTCTCCCAGAAAGCTATCCGTTACATCAAAAAAGCCATTCAAAGACATCGAAAAGTAAAGATAGTATCTCAACAATAAAAGCCAGTTATTCCAAAGGGGTTCATGCAGGAGGAGAGACTTATATAGGAAAATCAAAAGTAAATTGGGAAAACGAACTGAAGAAAATTTCTTCTGCAGTAAAAATACAATCAGAAAAACTAAGCAAATCCATTGGATGGATTCCAATAAAAAGGGTCCGTTCAGAAAAAGGAAAGAAAATCAGAAGTAATAATTTAAAAGCTGGAAATGATTATAATCCTTTTTCTGAAAAAGATTATGCTTTTCGAAATCGAGATATAATAGGAACACTGACGGGTGTAGCCAATGATCCTGAAAACTTATTAGCCGGATATGTCCAATATGACCCTAAAGCAAACGGCTATTGTTCTCAGGCCTATAGAGTATATCATATCAGTGGACATGCGCCAGCATTAATCAGAAGCCATAACGGAACACAAATATTTGACAATCTTAGAATCAGAAGATTTACTCCATTAGAATGTGAACGTCTCCAGGGTTTTCCTGATCACTGGACTTTAAACGGATTAAGTCAGAAAAAACAGATACAAATATCTGATACACAACGCTATAAACTAATGGGTAATGCCGTAAGCGTTCCAGTTGTAAGAGCGGTGGGTATACAATTGAAGAAGCATTTTAAAAGAAAATAATTATTTATCAGTGATTGCAAAAAAAAACCGTTTAAGTCGAACTACATCTAAAAATAGAGAAAGATATAAGCTATCCATTATAAAAAGGAATACGGTAAAGAATAGTTTAAAAGCTAAAACTATTCCAGCATTAAGAACCCCTATTACCTACTATGGAGGCAAACAATCCATGATCAAAGATATTCTTCCTTTGTTTCCCACTCATGGACTTTATTGTGAACCTTTTTTTGGAGGTGGAGCCATATTCTTTGCAAAAGAAAAATCCAAGGTAGAAATAATCAATGATACCAATGGCGAAGTAATCAACTTTTACAGGGTTATTAAATCCAAATTCTCAGCTTTAGAGAAAGAAGTGGATTTTACATTACATAGCAGACAACATTATAATGAAGCCTCTCAAATTTACAAGAATCCCAAAAAATATTCAGATGTAAAACGTGCCTGGGCATTTTGGATTGTAACTAATCAGGGATATTCTGCCAATATCGATGGTTTAGAAGGATGGAGCTATGATAATAAAAATCAAAGAACCCGAAATATTAGCAATAAGCGCGAAGCCTTTACTTCAAAACTAAAAGAACGTTTGAAAGAAACTCAAATTGAGCAAAAAGACGCTTTAGCAGTTATTTCCAGATGTGACAGTAAAGACGCATTTTTTTATTGCGATCCTCCATACATGGGAGCCGATCAAGGTCATTATTCAGGATATACTGAAAAGGATTTTGAAAACTTATTAATTACTCTTGCCTCTATAAAAGGTAAATTTTTATTAAGCAATTACCCCTGTGCCATACTTTCAAAGTATATTAAAAAGTATGGTTGGAAAGTAAAAAGAATACCAAAAAAATTTACTGTTGGTAATAAACAAAAAATAAATACAGAAATGTTGGTTTATAACTATAATCTGAAATAAACATGCAAACAAATAACATTGAAATCAAACTGATTCGCAACTATATTAACTTCCATAAAAAAGAAGTGAGCCGTGATGCTATCAAGAACTATGTAACTGAAGTACAAAAGGCAATCAAATTAAAGCAATTAACACAAAGCTCAGAATACTTTAAAGAAATTGAATCCATCCGCAAGCGAATGGAGCAAACCCTGAATAAAATCAAATCCAAAAGGCTCATTATAGAAATTGGCAAAGAAGATCTGAATAATTACCTGAAAATTATCACATCAAAGCCAAAAACTGTCCAGGGAGTTGAAGAAAAGCCGATTGCAGGTAGCCCTAAAGTGGAATCAAATGCCATTCCTGAAGTTATGTCAATTGGTGAATTGGCAAAAATGCCTTATAAAATATTGCCATTCACTGGCATGTGGAAAGAGATTTTTGGAGATCCTACAAAACCATTTCGAATGCTTATTCACGGTGATTCTCACAGGGGAAAAACAACCTTACTTTTGAAATTGGTTACTTACTTGGCCACGAATTTTGGTAAAGTAATGTATGTAAGCTCAGAAGAATATCCTGCTCCAACATTGATTAAAAAGGTTCGTGAACTCATCTCACCATTTCCTAAAGGATTAGACTTTTCAGGCAGTTTAAACGCCTTTAAAATAAGCGATTACGACTTTGTAGTCATAGACAGTGTAAATCACATGAAACTAACAATGGAGGCATTTAAAAAGCTAAAGCGTGATTATCCTTTAGTTTGTTTTATCCTTATATTTCAGGAAACCCAAGAGGGTAGAATTAGGGGTGGCAAAGATTGGGAGCATGAAATGGATATTGCTGCGGATCTTTATGATTATGGAAAAATCAAGGTATTTAAAAATAGGTGTAGTGGCGTTTATAGCAATTATAATTTTTTAGAAGAATCTCCTGTGACTGTAGATCCAGATCTAAAAAAGGCTAAAATACATTTGAATGGATTAAAATTAAAGGGATGGGAATAGGTGTAAGGATAAATTACATGTCGTTATTAGCTTTGAGGCTATAAAAACTTTCTTTGGTAATGATGATGTGATCCATCAAATCTATATTTAATAATTCTCCCGCCTTTTTTAAATTTTCTGTCAGTTTAATATCAGATTTACTAGGTTTGGCCGAATTGGAGGGGTGATTATGAGAAATTATAATAGATGTTGCCAGGCATTTCAATGCTACACTATAAATAATACGGATATCCAAAATAGAATAGGTTTGAGGTGGTCTAGTTTAGCAGGACAGTTTTGAAACTAACTACTTAAATATATCATTCAAAACGAAGGGCGGAATATCCCGTCCCTTACGTAGTGAATCAGGTTGTTAAAAGGGGGTGACCAAAGATATCTGTTTTCCATTTAGTTTTTGGTTTGGTAGTATAATTTTTCATAATTCACAGGCGACAGATAACCTATACCAGAATGTAGACGTTGGGTATTGTAGTACATCTCAATAAATTCAAACACATCGTTATTGGCGTGTTCCTTGCTTTCAAAGGCACCCTTTTGTAGCAATTCTGCCTTGAATCGGCTAAAGAACGATTCAGCAAAAGCATTGTCATAGGGATTGTCGGCACCGGACATGCTTTGTGCACATTTATGCTCGTGCAAAAGCTCCTTAAAGGCCGCAGAGGCATATTGTCCGCCACGGTCCGAATGTACAATCAATTCTGGTGCCGGTTGTCGTTTATACAACGCTTTTTGTAGAGAATCAATTACTAAGCTTTCCTGCATATGGGTGTCTATTTTCCATCCCACAATGATACGGCTGTAAAGATCCATCCATGTATTGAGGTACAACCATTGCCCGTATGTGGTGGGCAAATAGGTGATATCGCCCACATATACCCGATTTGGTGATATAGGCAAGATATTGTTTTTCAATAGATTAGGTGCATATCCAAGGGTATGTTTGCTGTTTGTGGTTTGGGGCACAAAGCTTTTGGGTTGGATGGCTTGTAATCCTTGTGCTTTCATCAAGCTGCGGGCTGCATACCTACCTATCTGAATGCCTTGATGCTGTAATTCCTTGCTTATCCTGCGGGTGCCATATCGTCTTTTATTATCGTGAAAGACTAAAGCCACCTGTTGAGCCAAATCCAAATCCTGGGCATTAGGCATATAGGTATCTCCTGTCAGGTAAGCATAGTATGCACTGCGACTCACAGATAAGGTGCTGCATAATGTTTTTACTGTATAGTCCATAGTTTGGGTTTGGATGAAGGTATAGACAGCTTTTAACTCTGGCGGCTGAAAATGCTCAAGGCTTTTTTTAAAATATCCCGCTCGGTTTCTAATTGCCGAACCTGCTTTCGCAAGGCCTCCATCTCTGGAGATGAAGGAGCAATACCGACACTTGCCTCTTTTTTACACCATTGATAAAGTAGCGCATCACTAATACCTAATGCTTTGGCTACGCTGGGTACGCTGCGCCCAGAGTGCACTTGATTAATGGCTTCCAACTTGAACTGGGGATCGTACTTGCGATGAGTTTTTTGATTTCTTTTCTCCATATTTGACACAAATTTAACTTGGTTTTGTGTCCTGATTTACTAGACCATGTCAGTTATAGCACCAATACTATGTTTATTATAACCTAAAATCTGATTTCTTTTGTTTAAAAAAATAACAACAACAATTTCCTGAAGTTCAATTTGACTTTTTGGATAAACTTTTCGAAGGAATTCTGAAACATCATTTACGTTATTTATAATACCCAGAAATCTTTTTCCTTTGGTATACCTAATTTTTAACTCAGGAACCATTTCTTTCGGTATGGAACCAAGCATAAATACAGATTCTGGTTTAATTTTATAAGTATGTTGGACATTCTTCTTATAGGTATATATTTTGTTTTTCATGATTCCATCAAATTAAGATGAAATCATTTTCTTAATGGGAATTACAGGAAATAGAATGAAGAAATGGGATTTAAAAATCCCATTTCTTCATTTCTGATACTTTCAATTCATCAACTACTTTAGCATAAATCTCTGTAGTGCTTACACTTGCATGTCCTAAAAGTTCACTGATCACTTTAAGAGGAATGCCTAATACTAGTCCGTTTACTGCAAACGTATGACGGCTCCCATGAAATGTGATATGTTTATTTATTTTCAACTGAATCAATATTTCTTTTATCTCACTTGTAAGTTTTGATGAACTTTGTTTTAAAGGACGCTTGAATATCGTATCTATTTCATTATTAATTAATTGTTTTGCTCGATCACTTAATGGAATTCTTAATATTTTTCCTTTTTTACGGGTTTTGTTGGGAATTATAGTTAAAGTATCTGCATCTAAATGATTCTTATTTAACCTCGAAACATCACCCTTTCGCAATCCTGTATAACAACTTAGTAAAAAATAATGGAGTGTATTTTGAAGGCGATCCGATAATGCTTTTGTTATATATAATTCATGCAATTTTATAATCTCATCTTTTGTCAAATATTCAATTTCAGTTTCTTGGCTTAATATTCTGAAATCGTCAAAAGGTCGTATTGTTGTTTCTCCTTCTTTCCTTGCCTTATTAATCAATAATCGTATGGATCTGAATGCTCCTGCCTGCGTGTTTATAGAATTTCCTTTGGCAGTTAAGTAATTTTTATACTTTGCTAAATAACCTGGAGTCAATTCTTTAAAAGAAATGGAAGCTTGATATTTTTTCAAATTATCAATATGCATTTTAACAGTTTCATAATGTTTACTAGATACTGAAGTATCTATATTCTTAATTTCACTATATGCATACTGGATAAAATCGTTATTGTCTTTGCTATCTTCATCATAACCTGATTCTTTATTTTTAAAGAAAGTTTCTATCGTTTGATGGGTGATAAGTTTCTTCTTTTGTTCTAAATGATAAATGGCTTCAGTATAATTTTGACGAAAGTCACTTAGCTGATTATTAATTCTAAAAAAATCCTTATTCCCTTTTCTAACAGTTCCGCTATCATTATCGAAATGTTCCGGTCTAACACTTATTCCAGTGCGTTGCCATTTTATACTATTATTAATATTGATGTAAAGGTAAATTGATGTCGTACCATCGTTCTTTACATCATTTTTACTGTTTTTGATTCTAAAAGCGGTTGATATATTTTTCATAAAATGGTAAATAAGTTTCGCAAAATATTCGCAAAAAAACGTTGCTGACGTTACTGAAAAACGGTATTTGAAGGCGAAAATTATACGGTAAAAATATTTATCAGAGGTGACCAAAAACAAAAAACCCTTTAAATTCATGAATTTAAAGGGTTTTTGCGGTGGGCCCTGATGGAATCGAACCATCCACCCCCTGATTATGAGTCAGATGCTCTAACCGAATGAGCTAAGGGCCCTTACTTTTCTTCTCTAGTAATTTACCTTTGGCAGAAAAAGGATTGCAATATTAGGCAAATACAAATTAATAGGCAACTTTATGTTGGGTTATCAAAGCTTAATTTTAAAATCTTTTGGAGAGATTTCAACTAAATATTTTAATACAACATTCTATGCCTGATGGTACCTGGTATAATTTTTAGGTCTTTAACTAAATTTTCATCGTGGCGAACATCGTTGCTTATGTCTGTAATCACATAGCCGATGGTTTCGTTAGTTTTCAAGTATTGACCTAAGATATTTATGTTGTGTTTAGCCAAAATATTATTAATATTTGCCAAAATACCCGGAACATTGTCGTGGACATGCATCAGCCTATGGGCATTGTGCAATTCGGGTAGCTGAATTTGCGGAAAATTCACGCTACCGTAAGTGGTGCCTGAGTTTACATATTCCAATATTCTTTCAGGCACAAACTGACCTATATTGAATTGCGCTTCCTCTGTACTGCCACCGATATGTGGACTTAGTATAACATTGGGCAGGCCTCTCAATTCACTTAAAAACTCTTCATTGTTAGTTTTGGGTTCTTCGGGGAATACATCTACCGCGCAGCCCCTCACTTTTCCCGATTTAATGGCATTTGCCAAGGCCGATACATCTACCACATGTCCTCTACTCATGTTGCAGAATACCACACCTGCTTTCATGCTATTGAATTCCGCGACACCGATTAGATTTTTATTGGCAGCCCTACCATCCACGTGCAACGAAATAAAATCGGCTACTGACAGCAAATCATGCAGGGTTTTGCATTTTTTTGCATTGCCCAATTGTAGTTTCTCCACCACATCGTAATAGTAAACCTCCATGCCGAGTGCCTCTGCAACTACTGAAAGTTGTGTGCCAATATTGCCATAGCCGACCAAACCAAGTTTTTTGCCTCGCACTTCATGGCTTCCCGTGGCAGATTTGTCCCATTTGCCTTTGTGCATTCCGTCACTTTTATCAATAATGTCGCGTGCGAGCATAATTATAGATCCAATGGTAAGCTCAACTACGCTTCTAGTGTTGCTGTAAGGGGCATTGAAACAAGCAATTCCCCTTACCATGCAGGCTTTAAGATCTATTTGGTTTGTACCGATGCAAAATGCACCTACCGAAATCAATTTATTTGCATTTTCAAGCACCTTGGCACTAACATTGGTTTTTGAGCGAATGCCTAGGATAGAAACATCCTTTATCAGTTCGCACAGTTCAGCTTCATCTAAAGCCCCCTTTGCCGTTTCTACATTGTAGCCTTCTTCCTTAAACAACCTAATTGCTTCAGGATGGATATTTTCCAAAAGCAAAACATTCATTCGGCTTTTGGGATAAGATTGGGCACGAGGTAGATTGTTTAAAAACAGAAATTCATCGAGACTTGGTACAATGTGATCGGCCTTGGAGGTAACCGTTTCACGTTTCACATTTTCGGTGAATGCAAAAAATTTGTTGGCCAAGCCAGATTCTTTGATTTCATAATCGGTAAAGCCATCACCTATCACAAAAACATCGCCTTGAAAATCTAATGATTTGATTTTCAATACTTTGCCTTTGGTTTGGGCTAATAAATTTTCAGCATTGAAGCCAGAGACATTGCCGTGGGCATCGAAAGTAAATTCATTGGCAAATACGTGATCGGCTGCTATACCATACATAGCAACAATTGGATAAATCATTTCATAAAAGCCACCCGAAATAATGTAGATGTCTTTTCTATATTCCTCGATAAACTTTCTGTTTCTAATGAAAGAGTTTGATACCCGATCTTGTAATAGCTCGACTGTTTTTTGAATATGAGATTTATTGGCGGTGAGCAACTTTACCCGTGCCTGAAGTGCCTCTGGGAAGGAAATCCCGCCTTCCATCCCTAAGTTGGTGATTCTCTTGATTTCATTCACCACCTTGTCTTTTTCAGGATTGCCTTGTAGCGATACTTCAAAAAGTACGTCTAAAGATTCGTCTTTTATGAAAGTGCTGTCAAAATCTATGATAAAATATTGTTTGTCTGACATAAAGGTTGGTTAATTATTCTCCTAAATTTTCTAAAATAACACGCTTGTTTCTGAATGTGATAAATTTATTGAGTCCAAAATTCAAAGTGGCAAACACCATTACACCACAAAGCTTTGCAAAAAATAAGTATTGAGATTCTGCATAGGCATTTAATGATTTAAAATAGATAATGAGTGACGCATACACTGAATTTTGGAAAAATGTGCAAAATGCAAAAATTGAAAATATGTAGATGCTGTCTCTAAGCCAATGGGTATCACTTTTAAATGTCCATTTGCGATTGAAGTACAAACTGTTTAGAAACGAGATAGTTCCAGCAATGAGACTGGAAGTAATTAAATGTTTTGAGAAATAGTCAAAATTCGTAACCAGCACATAATCTATTCCAAAATAAATAGCCGCATTGAGCACTCCTACCAGGCCATATTTGATCAGTTGCCGAAACGTATTGGGAAGGAAATGTCTAAGTTTTTCTAGCATTCAATAAAATATAAGCTGCAAAAATAAGAGGGTTTTGCAAATAGAGAAAAAACGCAGATGTATTTGATGTTTTTAATTCATTAGAAAAGTAATTTGACTAAAAGCTCAGTGTTGATGATTGAAACTAGCCCACCAAAGGTGTACCAACGAAGAATCTCAATTTTGAAGGCCTAAGTTTTGAGTGCTATTTCAATATATCGTCTTTCATTATTAATAGCTCGACCTCTTCTTACGACATGGCTCTTTCAACCGCTGCCTTTTTAGCCTTTTACTCCATATGAGAAATGCGCATTTTGGCCTCTTTATCACCAATTTTCACTTTAAAAAAGCATATATTTTTTTTGAAATACTTCCGAAGTTCGATACAACCAGATTTTGGACTTAAAAACAACTATACAGCTACTTCGTTCTCTCTTAAAGCATTGTTTAAGGAAGTTTTTAAATCAGTGCTTTCCTTCCTTTCACCTATAATTAAAGCACAAGGCACTTGGAAATCGCCAGCAGGATAAGATTTAGTATATGATCCTGGAATAACTACTGATCTGGCAGGTACAAAGCCTTTGTATTCCCTTTTTTCGAAGCTTGTTACGTCTATAATTTTTGTGCTGCCTGTAATGCTTACACCTGCACCAATCACGGCTTCCTTGCCAATTCTTGCACCTTCTACAATAATACAACGAGACCCCACAAAAGCCCCATCTTCAATAATAACGGGTGCAGCTTGCACTGGCTCAAGCACCCCACCGATGCCCACCCCACCGCTCAGGTGGACGTTTTTGCCAATTTGAGCGCAGCTGCCTACTGTAGCCCAAGTGTCAACCATTGTCCCGGCATCTACGTAGGCGCCAATGTTTACATAGCTCGGCATTAAGATCACTCCTTTACTTAAATATGCTCCGTACCGAGCCGTAGCAGGAGGAACTACACGTACACCCAGTGCTGCATAATTGTTTTTTAGCTTCATTTTGTCGTGGTACTCAAATATGCCCACTTCGTATGTTTGCATATTCCTGATAGGGAAATATAAAATCACGGCTTTTTTTATCCATTCGTTCACTTTCCATTCCCCGTTTTGCATTGGTTCGGCTACGCGGAGTTTCCCCTTGTCTAAATCTTCAATGATGGCCTCTATTGTTTGTATCGTTTCGCTTTTTTGCAAAAGCGAACGGTCGTTCCACGCTTGTTCTATTATTTCTTGAGGTGTCATTTTAAGCTACTATTTTGACAGCTATTGCCGCCTGTTTATCTTCAGAAGTTTGCAAAAATGAGATTTCCCTGCTGATTGTCCAAATACAATTTCGAACCCAAGAATTTCAATACCAACTTAAAATGCAATGGCAATACTCAATATACCATCATTTTCAGCCCGGCAACGCTCCCTCCCGATTTAATGAATTCTGAGGTGTCTAGTTCGGTAATTTCGTAGCCTCGACTTTCCAAAGCCTGATAAACGAATGAACTTCCGTAGTGCATGAGGGCGGTTTTTGTTTTCGACCGTCTGTCGTACAGTACATGAGAGGTGAGTGAAAAACGGGTGCTTGCCTCAAAAGGGGGAATTCGGATCACATTTTTGAACATGATTTTGATTGCCTCCAAACTATTGAAGCTAAATGCATCTGGACAGATAATGACAGTATCGATATCGATCGGTAGAAAGCATTTTTCTAAATGATAAAAACGCTCGTCAATCAAATGCAAGCCTATAATGGGTACTTTGAGCAATTCGGCCAATTCTTCGTAGGCATCTTTGGTGGTTCTGTGGCCGTAGCCCCCGTAAAGCAGGCGTTTGCCCGGGTGCGGAATCGTATCTCCTTGTCCTTCAAATACTTGTGTGTTTTTAAGTTCCAGTGTTTGGTATCCAATTTCTTCAAAATAGGCTTTCACATAAGGCATTTCTTTTTGCCTCGACTCGAACTTTAGTTTGCTCAATACGGCCACTTTTTCGCCATTGGCATATACCCACGGGAACGACTGGTTGATCACAAAAACCATATCTTCGCAGTCGGGAGCCCCACGCATAAAAAGCAAATCGTCTATGAGTTTTTTATCTTTCAGCTTCAAATATTGATCTTTTAGCTTCAGCCATTGCCTTTTCACATTTATCGGGTTTACTTCCTTATTGTTCATGTAGACGTTTTTTACGTCCTTTACATCAAAATACTCTGGCGTACACATCAGCACTTTTCTAGGGTCGGGGCGCTCGGCTACTTGGTGAATAATGAAATCGATTTCAGAAGCTGCATATACTTTGTTTTCTATCGGCATTGTTGAAATTTTGGATGTTGATTTCCGTTCAAAATAGAATTTTATACTGAAACATAAGCAGCTTTTTTAACTTTTCAAATCACTCTTTTACAAATTATAATTTAAACGCTGTAAGCATGAAAGGAAGTGGTATTTTGACAGTGCTAATGTTTCTTTGGCAATTGCTTGCCAACGCACAGCCCATTCCTGCTGCTTATGACATTGAGGAATATTTGCCTTTATTGAAGAATAAAAAAGTGGGGCTAGTTGTGAATCAAACTTCGATGGTAAACCGCACCCACCTGCTCGATACGCTCGTTGCACGTAAAATTAATGTAGTGCGTATTTTCGGGCCCGAACATGGATTTCGTGGGCAGGCAGACGCAGGAGAAAAAGTAAGCAATGAAATGGATACAAAAACGGGCATTGCCGTGGTATCGCTTTACGGAAAAAATAAAAAACCCTTTCCCGACCAATTGGCAGATATCGATGTAGTTGTATTTGATATCCAAGATGTTGGCGTTCGCTTTTATACCTACATCAGCACCTTGCATTATGTGATGGAAGCCTGTGCGGAAAACAACAAACAGCTGCTGGTGCTCGACAGGCCTAACCCCAATGGCATGTACATTGATGGCCCAGTGCTCGATACAGCCTTCCGTTCGTTTGTGGGTATGCACCCAATTCCGATAGTTCATGGGCTTACGATGGCAGAACTAGCACAAATGATAAATGGCGAACGGTGGCTCAAACATGGCTTGGTTTGCGATTTGAGAGTGAAAAAGTGCAAAAATTATTTGCACGCATCAAATTATATGCTGCCTGTTAAGCCGTCCCCTAATTTGCCCAACGATTTAGCCATTTCGCTTTATCCTTCATTGTGCTTGTTTGAGGGTACGCAAGTGAGTGTTGCCCGAGGCAGCTATTTTCCTTTTCAGGCAGTGGGCTATCCCGACAGCACCTATGGCGGGTTTTATTTTATTCCACAAAGCATACCAGGTATGGCTAAAGAACCCATGTACTTAGGCAAAAAATGCCACGGGATAGATTTGAGAAACAGCAAACCCGAGTACAAATTTACATTGGCCTATTTGATACATTTTTATGCCAAAGCCAAAGACAAAAATGTGTATTTTAACAATTTCTTCAACAAATTGGCAGGAAATGCGGTGCTAATGCAACAGCTGAAGTCGGAGATTGGCGAACCAGATATAAGAAAAACATGGCAACCTGATTTAGAAAAGTACAAGGCTATGAGAGTGAAATATTTACTCTATAAATAACTCGTGACGGCTAGCAGGTGCAACGAAGACTGTTGCTAAATTAGATTATGTTTAGATTTACGCAACCGTAGGTAGAACTGTGTTATGCCTTCCAGCGGTCAGGTTTTTATATTGCAAATGCAACATCCCCAATCTTGTTGATACTATTTTCGATTGATGCAATCACTGACCAATTTGAAACAAAGTTTTTCAAAACAAAGAACGAGTTGGAGTAAAAAATTAAATGAAGTACCCAATTTAGGGATGAAATAAAATGGGTATATTACACGCCTAAACCAATCATATTATGAAAAATAAAAATTTTAGCACATTATTATTGTTATTAAGTATTGTTTTGTGTTTGGGTGCTAAAGCGCAAGTTAGCTACTCTGCAAATACCACAGTGGCAGGCTATCAAGGTCTTTTTGCTTACGGAGTGAATCCTGGGTACTATCCCCCCTTTTCCGATAAGCAGAACTCCATCATCGCTTACGATGCAGGCGTTAGAAGCAGCAGGCCAGCATTGTATGATTCATTTTTGGAGCAATGGGGCATAAATATTCGCAAAAAGGAGTTTAAGTTTTATATCGATACTTTGGGATTTAAAGACCTAACCCTTTTCTTGAACGACCCGAGTGCCGCCCATCGCGACCCGACAAAATTTAGTGGTTGTGCTGATCAATCGGTACTTTTTAAGAATATGTACTTGCCAATATGGGACAATAACAATGGTACTCCTATCAATGAAGACAATTATTTTGCCGCCTATGTGCATAAGGTGGTTCTGAACTATGGAAATGGAGTAAAATTTTATGAAATATGGAACGAGCCCGACTTTACCTACAATACTGGAGCGGCTTCTGCAAAACCAGGTGTAACGGGCAATTGGTGGGAAAACAATCCTTCCCCGTGCGATCTCAAGAACATGAAAGCGCCTATCTACCACTATGTGAGGCTGCTAAGAATTGCTTACGATGTGGTGAAAACCTTGAAGCCAGACGCTTATGTGACAACGGGAGGTATAGGCTATCCATCGTTTTTGGCTGCCATTCTTAGAAATTCCGACAATCCCACGGATGGAACCGTAACCGCTAATTATCCGCTGAAGGGCGGTGCCTATTTTGATGTGTTGAGCTATCATTCTTATCCGCAGTATTCAACCAGATATTGGAGCAATGCTGTAAATGGGTTTGTATACAGCCGGCATTCAGATTCGGCTGCAGACAGTGTATTTAGTATGCGAAATAAACTAAACAAAGTGCTGAGCGATTTCGGCTACAACGGCACTACATTTCCTGCCAAGCATTTTATTATCACTGAAACAAACATTCCCCGAAGACAATATGCAGGTCTTGACCAGATAGGTTCGGCCAATGCTCAGAGAAACTTCCTCGTAAAAACCATGATCAAAGCACAAAAAGAAGGTGTAAAGCAAGTATATACTTTTGCACTTGGCGATAGTAAAGATTCCTCTGCATCGGTAGCCGATGGTTACGACCTGATGGGCCTATATAAAAATTTGAAAGTCTCCAAACCAGGTAGCGTTACGCTAACTGGTACTGGTTTGGATCACAAATCTTTGTCAGCCATACTTTACGGCTATGCTTACAATGAAAGGCTTACCACTGCCTTAGGGCTTAACTTAAAAAACGAAGAAGGGGCAGCATTTTCCAAAGCAGGTGCCAAAGACATTTTTGCTTTATGGGCCAAGACAAAAACAGATCAAAGTGAGAGTGCATATCAGGATTTTACATTTCCATCTGTATTTTCGGTAAGTGGCTACCATGTTAGGGATTCCAAATATTCCCAAACCAAGGCAATTACCACCTTCAGCGGCAGCTCAGTGGCGCTAAGGGGCAGCCCTATATATATTGAATTGTTAAAGAGTAGTTTAGACATTGTAGCCAGTGATCATGCAATTAGTGGTGCAAAAGGCAATACCATAGCTAACATTTATGCCAACCCTTTGAACAATGAAATAAATATTGAATTCATGATAAAATCTGCACAAATAAAAATTTTAGTTAATAATATTTTGGGCTCTATTGTATTCGAACAGCTATTTGATACCAATCAAAATGACGAAGTATTGAAACTCAATACTAGCGGCTGGGCTCCAGGAGTGTATTTTATTAAGCTATTTTCCAATACAGATAAGCAAGAATTTAAATTGTTGAAAGAATAAAAATTGTATCAAAAACGCTCGCTTTGTGAATAGCCATTATTATACTTTTTGGATAGGAGCTCAATAATATTTACTTTCATCGAATTCATTTAATCTTCTAGTGCTGATAGTAGAAGCTTAAAGAACTTTAGTGCAATTTGACAATATTTTTACGTACATGCTTTTTAGTTCCTTCGAGTTCATTTTTGCCTTCCTTCCTATCACTTTCATAGGGTATTTTTTGTTGAATAAGTATGGTTTTGAGAATGCAGCCAAAATATGGCTCTTCTCATGCTCTTTGTTTTTCTACGGATGGTGGAATCCAGTGTACGTGCCGCTCATATTGGCTTCCATGATTTTTAATTTTGGGTTTGGCAATTTATTGAATCAAAAAAAAGAAAATCCTGCCCTCAAGAAAGTCATATTGATATTTGGTGTTTCTGCCAATTTGGGACTGCTATTTTTCTACAAGTACATGGATTTTTTTATCGCAAACTATAACTTTATAGCCTCCAACGACATTGTTCCTCTTCATTTGGTACTGCCCTTGGGTATCAGTTTTATCACTTTTCAGAAAATAGCCTATTTGGTAGATAGTTACACAGATTCTGAAAGCACTAAAGACTATAATTTTATCAATTTTTGCCTGTTTGTGCTATTTTTTCCACAGTTAATAGCTGGGCCAATTGTGCACCATAGCGAAGTGGTGCCCGCTTTTAAGAACCCAACTAACTGGAAACTAAACTATTTTAATATATCAAAAGGATTGTACATTTTCCTTATGGGGTTGTGCAAAAAGATCATCTTTGCCGATTCTTTTGCCGTGATTGCCAATGCAGGTTATGCAAACACTGGTGCACTCTCCACCACTGATGGCTGGCTTACGGCACTTTCTTATGCTTTTCAGCTTTATTTCGATTTTAGCGGCTACTCCGACATGGCAGTGGGAGCGGGTTTGTTTTTCAATATCCAATTGCCGCAAAACTTTAATTCACCCTACAAATCGCTTAATATTCAAGATTTCTGGCGAAGATGGCATATCACTTTGGGTAGATTTTTGACAAGCTACTTCTATATTCCGTTGGGCGGCAGCAAAAAAGGCGAATACAGAACTTTGTTCAATGTGTTTCTCACCATGTTTGTAAGTGGCATTTGGCACGGAGCGGGCTGGACTTTCGTTCTTTGGGGTGCAATGCATGGTGCGGCATCTATAATATTTCGGCTTTGGGCGAAAACCAAAATTGAGCTGCCTGGATATCTGGCATGGTTCATTACGTTCATGTTCGTAAACTTGGCTTGGGTGTTTTTTAGGGCTTCGTCTGTAGGTGAGGCCACAAATGTTATTGTTGCAATGTTCGATTTTTCGCATGCAAATTTTTCGTTGAGTGTAATTGAGGACTTTCGAATACTCCCGATGCTACTAGCAGGAATAGTATTTCTATTTTTCAAAAATACAAACGAGCTGCTGGCCGAATTCACCCTTTCCAGAGCCAATATGATTAAAATAATTATCATGGCGGTACTAGGTATGATTTTCCTTAACTCTATTACAGCAAGCGAATTTTTATATTTCGATTTTTAATCCTTTTGCAGCCATGACAGCCAAAGCATTTGTGCTAAAGAGCATCGCCATTTCATTTTTGATCATAGTTACCATAGCAGGTACAAATTATTTTATTGATTTGTATGGCTTGTTTCGCAATTCAAAAGGCATTAAAATTCCCGTATATACCAACGAACGTACATCCAAATACTTGCTTTCATTCAAGTACATACCTGAAAACTATGAAGGATTTATTTTTGGGCCTTCGCTGTCAGACAACCTCGATCCGCGCGGCATACCAGAGTATAAAATATACAATGCCAGCATTAAAGGAGCCAATATTTCGGAGCTGCGTTTTTTGGTAAACAATATCGTGGCAAATGGAAAACCCAAACTTGCCATCATCTGCCTCGACCCTTATTTGACCAAAGACCACGGCAAGAAAAGTGCCATGATAGACCCAAAAGAATACTACGGGGCATTGGGGTCGTACAATCTGCTCGTTACTTATGTTTTTAAATTTTTGAAAGATACCAAATTGCTCTCAGCAAAATTGCCCGTAAATGCGATAGATGAGATGGGATACAATAATTTCAACCTCTCTATGCAAGGCTGGAACGCCAAGCAAATGATACTGGACAAAGTGCAAAAAAAAGAATCGGAAACTACCGCCATCGATACCATTGCTCTGCGGGAATTGGGCGAAACTTTAGATTTTTTGAGGGTGAACAAGGTGAAAATTTATGGCTATTTCAATCCCGTTCCATATCAAATCAGGGAGATAAATTCAAAAGGCTACCAAGAATTTACCGCAAAAGTGAGTGCATTATTTACCAGTAAAGATGTGCTTATCGACCTAAACACGCCTGATTATTATTCTTTTACGCAAGACTTCGCCAACTATAGCGACCAAGGCCATCTGAGCCATCAAGGGCAAGCATTTGTAGTGGCAAGGCTGAGAGAGGCTCTGTTGTTGCATGAGGTAAAGTGAGGCAATTATTAGGAATAGGTCGAAATACAAAATTCATTCAGTCATTTGGTTTCCCCACACTCCGAAAAAGTACGGCTGGCTAAAGCACAAGGCACGAATTTTTTAAAGGTTACAAATCGCCTCTCGGTGCTTTTCGAGTAATCGAAAGCTATTGAAAAGTAATAAGAAAAGGCTAAAAACATTCGGTTCTGTGAGAGGCTTGCGCTGAAACGCCCTTGCCTATCTGACCCTGCGACTTGTGTATTGAATAAGTGATTCCGTATTTCTAAAAAGTTTATGGTTGTTTCAAGATACAATATGGCGATTTAGAAATTGAATGGAACTATGGCCATTAGGTAGGTTTATGGTGGTATGTATATATTTTTGAACTTGAAAATAATGTTGCGAAGTTATTAACAAAAAAAATGTGTTGAAGTAGAATACGAGTACCTGAAAAGTAACATAACAATCTTTCATATAATATTAAATACCAAAAAAAATGAAAATAGCAATATTCAGCATACACAGCTTTGACAGACCATTTTTTGAAAGCATTGAAAATAGCAATCACGAGCTTGTTTATTTTCAAGAACAACTGTCAAGAGAAACCGCTTATTTGGCAAAGAGCTTTGACGCTATCGCAATTTTCTCTTCCGACACGGCCAATGAAGAAGTACTGCAATTGTTGCATTCGTATGGTGTAAAATATATTGCTTTGCGCTCTGTGGGTTACGATCATGTTGATATACCAAAAGCTGCAGAATTGAAAATAAAGGTTGCCAACGTGCCAGAATATTCTCCTTTTGCAATTGCTGAACATACCGTAGCTATGATTTTAGCACTAAATAGAAAATTAATAATTGCTGACAACCGTATTAAGCAACACGATTTTAGTTTGGGTGGTTTAACCGGATTTGACTTGAACGGTAAAACAGTCGGAATAATCGGCACTGGCAAAATAGGCTCTGTGCTAACTAAAATTTTACACGGTTTTGGGTGTAAATTACTTGGTTACGATGCAATTGAGGATAGATCTCTAGAATCGAACTATGGTCTACATTATACTTCTCTTGATAAACTTTGCCGTCAATCGGATATTATTAGCCTAAACCTTCCGTTAAATACAGACACAAAATATTTAATAAACGAACAACAGATTTTCAAAATGAAAAATGGTGTGATGCTAATAAATACAGCAAGGGGAGGCATTGTCAACACGCAATCAGTAATTAAAGGTTTAAAAACTGGCAAAATTGGTTCATTTGGAATGGATGTGTACGAAAATGAAAAAGGAATATTTTTTTATGACCTAAGTAACAGCATTCTTGAAGACGACACATTGGCTTTGCTTACCACATTTAGCAATGTGTTAATAACAGCACATCAGGCCTTTTTAACTAATGAAGCCTTAGAAGGTATTACTACAACAACAATGAATAATATCGACCAGTGGCAGAAAGAAGGAAAATCGGTTAACGACATCAACTAATGGAATAGTGCAGATAACTTTTTTTATCTTCATTTAAGCCTCACACAACCCCTACACACATCCTCGCTCAAAACTTCGTTTTGCTGTGAAGGGGAGAGAGGCTTTTATTTAAGGAACGTAGCTATCTGGGCCATTCTATCAATTAAAATACATAAGAATGAAAACCCAGAAACCACCGATTTTTCGGCAAACTCATAAAGAACAATTAGATTTGCTCGTACTCTTGCTAAGGAGACTAAAAAAGTGAAAGTTATTTGCTACTATGCAATTCATATTAAAAAACTCACATGGTGGAATGATGTTTATTGATTGAGTGCAAAATGAAGAAACCAAGCGACTTTCTGCACACCTGAAAAAGTTTGTATGTACTAAAATAGTAAAAGTAAAGAGCATGTTGACCAATATGCAATTTGTAGTTGATAATTGCCTTTCAGCAGATAAATATATAATTATCTATGCCAAAAAAAACAAACTAGATATTATCTGCATAGCAACCCAAGGAACTGGAGGCTTAGAAAAAATATGAGTACACGTACTTCCAATATAGTGTATAAATCTAAAGTTCCCGAAATGGTGATTTCAAGCCATTATGAAGCTAAAACTCTGAAAAAGCAACTTATTTATCTCATTTTGAAACCACAAAAACGATGTGCTTGCAATCTCAAAACTTTCAAAACGTATAGCTTTACACTTGGAATTTTTGTATCAAGTATCAATTGTATCAATTGCACTTGACAAGTAGAAGTTTTGAAAGCAATAAAAAATTATTCAACACAAAAGAATTTGCAAATCATAAAGAAATTTATCCAGCCCTAAAAATTGCCCATTATTCCGTCAGACCCCACTATAGTTTACACCGAGGAGTAAATGAATTGCAAAGCACATCAAGAAAATTAAATTTAAAATAAATATTTGAGTACAATCTAAACAGATTTCTTAGCCAGTATTTTCCAAACAGAACAGACTTTAGGCTGATGGCTAACGAACAATTAAAATAGTAGAAGAAAAATTAAATAATCAACCGTAAAATCGGTTTGGATATTTTACACCCAATCACATCTAGTTACAAGGATCTAACAATAATGGAAAAGATGCATTTATTACTTAAATGCGGCCAATGTAGAGCCTGCTTTCTGTGCATAATACTGATTCGTATGATTGTAGAATATTAATCTACTTTTAATTGATATCCTTCGTTTTTGCTCAAAATAACGGCTACATTAGTTAATAGCACTCCGTAAATTACTTTAGAACAAATATCTGCTACTGTGTAGGTAATTTGGCGACCAACAACTCCTGCTTCATTAAACAGTCCTCCTTCTATTCCTAGCAAATGCGGCATCAAGTAGGCACCTGGGTACAGCGTCCAAGAAATTAGAAATAAAATCCATATAGTATTCAATGTTTGCTGCGCTTTGAGAGGTATACTTTCTTTTCCTTCGTTAATTACCTTTTTCATCAGGTAAAAAATATGGATAAAAAATATAGTGGAGATTGCTCCCCAAACCGCAAACGCTACTAAATTAGTGACTTCATAAAACTGGCCTATGTATCCGGTAATAATCATCCCTGCACCTGAAAACCAGAACTGATTGCGGATACTACTGAAGCTAGAACGCTTTAGCGAAATAATAAACAGAATTTGAAACAGCAGCATGGGTACGTCAATGAGCCAGTTTAAGTAACGATAACCATTATTAAACAAATCGGACCCGCTTCCCAAATAATATCTACCCCTCTCGATGTCAAACACAAAACTGCTTGTCCAAGCGTTTGCCTGAGCATATAGCAGCAGGAAAGCCGATACCATTACCACCACCGAGAGCACGGATGATATCCTGTATTTTGGAGCCACATCCTTAATAGTGAGTATAAAATAAAAAAGTGCAGCCAACATTACTGCATAACCGAGCGTAAGCACATGTGCTACCATTTGGTAAGCCATCTCGCTAAATCCTTGTTTTAGACCTATATAGTTTTCAAAAGTTGCGTTTCCTAAATTATTCATCTAAGTAATGTTTATTTATATGTAATTTTTTATGACCTTAGGTAAATGTTTTTTAGTTTCTTATCCCAATCAAAGTAGAGGTGGATTATTTGTTTTATATAGCAAAGCCTAATTCATCTAAAATTTATTTGTAAAAAAATTTTAAATCATTTGCCAATAATACCCCAAAATAACGTGCCACGATATTTGACATGAATGGATAAAGAGATTAAATATTTTCTTGAGATTAAAGTTCAGTTGAAAGTTGAGACTTCTCCATTGCCGTGTTTCTTCTCTATTTCAATGGTTGGCATATATTTTGGTGCTTTAAAACCGCCTTGCTTATGACCAAACAGTTATTGGCAAAAGAATATGATTTAAAAATAAAAAAAGAAAAAAAACATTATTCAGCGTGTACAATTTTGATAAATCATGATTTTCAAAAAAGTAATATTAGTAATCACGAACTTGTTTATTTGCAATACAGCTTTCTGAAAAACCCCTTATCTGGCAAAATACTTTAACGCTTTTGCTAATTTTACTACTCCCCCTTAAAAGTTAAATGCATCCATTTATTATTTTTATTTATTTACAAATAATTGTGAATAAATAAATTGAGAGCATGGTTGAGGACTATACTGTGGCCAAGCCTCAAGGCAGATTAATTACCTTTACCAAAAAATGGCATCATGGGTAGCATAGTCAACGATATAGATATCAAAACCCTTATCAAAAAAGATAAGATCATTGCTGACATTTACCACAAACATCAATCGCCACCCAATTGGACGAGGCCACAAGGGTTTGTAACATTATCAAAAATAATTTTGGAACAGCAAGTTAGCTTGGCTTCTGCCAATGCACATTTTATAAAACTAAGCACGTATGTAACGGACTTTACGCCACTGGCTATTGTAAAACTATCGGACGATGAAATGCGCAGTTGCCAAATCAGCCGTCAGAAATCAAGATATCTTCGGTCATTATCATCGGCCATAATTGACAATTCGCTAGGTCTTGAAAAGATATCTGTAAAGAGCGAAGAAGAAATAAGAAAGGAGCTGACAAATATCAAAGGCATCGGCAATTGGACGGTGGATGTTTACCTCATGTTTTGTTTGCAAGCGAAAAACATTCTGCCCATTGGCGATATTGCGCTTTTCAATACGATGAAGGAGTTAACGACTGCAAATACAAAAGAAGAAATGATTTCTTTTGCGGAAAGATGGAAACCATTGCGCTCTCTGGCCACTTACTTTCTTTGGCATCATTATCTAGAAAAGCGCAAGAAAAAAGAATGATAAAAGTAGAAATCTGTTACCATATATCTTGTCCTACCAAACCAATTTTATTTTACAAAACAACAATTTATAAAGATTTAAATTTATTTTTTAGTTCGCGAAGTCACAAGCCACGGATTTAGGGTTTCGCAGCAATTTTAATTGCTGACTTATCTTTTAGTGATTTAAAAACCATATCTCCTACGGCCAAACGACATAAACAAGTATACAATTTAAAAAAGGTAAAAAGATGACGGGAATAGTCAGATAGTTACTCTTTTCCTCATTTAAGACTTACCCTAACCCGCTCATCCTCACTCAAAACTTCGTTTTGCTGTGAAGGGGAGAGAGGCATTTTTCAATGGAACGTAACTATCTGGGCTATTCTAAAAATGAAAGTAGCATTTTGTAGCACAAACAGATTTATACTACATTTATTTAAAAAAAATTAATAATAGCAATTACGAGCTTGTTTATTTTAAAGAACGACTTGAGAAAGAAACCCACATTCGGCAAAAGACTTTGACGCTATTGCTGTTTTACAGGAAATTAATAAAAGTAGTTAATTGCAATAAGAGGCACGATTTTAGTCTGTGTAATTTGACTGTTCTTGACATAAATGGTAAAACAATTGGAATTGTTGGAACTGATTTCTTTTCACTTGAATATTCAGCATTATTCATTTGTTGTGCTTGATAGTAAGAATATGGAAATAAATAAAGCAAAATTTAAAACAGCATATTTAGAGAATATTGTATTAAATGTTCAACAAATCAAACTTTAATTATCACCTGCAGTGATAATTACAAAGTATTTTCAAAAACCAAAACCCGAATTGTCAATTATGTTTACCTAAAGAGAAATTTTTTTTTTTAAAGCCTATTTTTACCAATCAGATCTTCAGAATTGACAAACATAATCAAAGTGCCCGTATTGATAAATTCAAAATGAGATTATCTACAAGTTATAAACAAAGAACTCGTTACTACCTGGCGGTGCAATAACAAAAGGATAACCGATTATGAATAGCCTAATCCTCCTTCTATCGTTTTTGTGTTTACTCACCGGAGTATTTATTTTCCGAAAGCTTTGGCTTGGCGCATTTGTAGCTGTAATCTTAGTTCTCGTTTCGAAATTTTTATTTTCATCAGAAAGCAGCGCAGTATATTATGAGTTGTCAAATGCGATGATTATTTGGACGGAACTCATTCTATTAATATTCGGTGCTTATCTGTTTTATAATACCCTTTCTGTTCATAAACATTTTATTCCTTTTACAGAAAGCGTTTCAATAATCTCTTCACGCATTTCATTGGCAATTATACTCTGCTTTTTTATGGGGAGTTTTATGGAAGGTATTGCGGGTTTTGGCATACCAGCATTACTAATAGCTCCACTTATGCTTACAGTAGGATTTAAACCTGTAACTGCTATTGTTTTGCCACTGGCAGCAACTATAACTGCCGTTCTTTTTGGGGCATTGGGAACACCGTTGAGAATTGGATTGGGAATTAATGAGCCTAATGAAGTAGTAACAATAACCATCATTTTAAATGCTTTACCTGCATTGGTAATTCCATTTATGTTGACTTATCTTTTGTCCAAAACAGAGCAATTAAAAATTAGCTGGAAAAAAGACTGGAAAATGCTTTTAGGAGCTGGATTATGTTTTTATGTTCCCTATGCACTCACCGCAATGTTCACCATAGAGTTTCCGTCTGTGGTTGCGGGAATAGCTGGATTGCTGATGTTCGTCTTTGTATTTATACCAACTAATGAAAAAATAGCTGGACGAATTTGGTGGAATACCTTTTCACCATATTTGTTTTTTATCGCTTTGTTATTGTTATGGAAAATTGCTTTTCAAAACGTTAACTTTTCTTTATCTACTGATATTAAGGATGTTTCGTTATATCAGCCCGGAATTGTTTTTATCATTGCCTCATTAGTTGTTTTGTTTTTCTTAAATAAGAAGAATTTTGGAATTCAGCTTTATACCTTGATAAAAGTATCGCTGCAAAAAATTTGGCTTCCAGCCATCACCATTTTATTACTCATTTCTTTTACAGAACTAGTTGCAAAAACACTTTCGGAGCATGTAAGCTCATTAACGGCTTCTATGAATCAATCATGGCAAATGGTGGTTCAGCCTATAATAGGTATCAGCGGCAGTTTTATTACAGGTAGTGCCACTATGAGTAACCTTCTTTTTGCAGGAAGTTTAAGCATTATAGCATTGGCCCAACAGCCTTTATTTATTTCGTTGCTTCTTACAGGAGGTGCTATAGGTAATGCTATTTCTTTGCAAAATATTATTATGGTAAAATCGGTCATTCCAGAGAATATTTCAGAGTCAAGAATATTGAAATTTAACTTGCCTATTGTAGTGATTTATGTTGTGTTGGTTGTTGTAGCAGCACTGATTTATGGGAGATAAGCAAGAAATAAAAGTTTGTGTGCGAAATATAAAAGGAATTGAAAATATAATTGATAATAAAATAAATAAG
>Ga0163144_10001507_pt1 | contig 54907 bp, 56 predicted proteins | sample OliLak19BULKMAT1_FD_123175 | JGI IMG/M metagenome (GOLD analysis project Ga0163144, IMG submission 123175) | Freshwater microbial mat bacterial communities from Lake Vanda, McMurdo Dry Valleys, Antarctica - Oligotrophic Lake LV.19.BULKMAT1 | ecosystem: Environmental > Aquatic > Freshwater >... | reverse complement strand
TGGTGATTGTGCCTTGTGCGTGCGCCGAGGCTGCACCGAATGCACCAAGGGCGGCAAGCAGACGCGGAAGGTCGCGGCCCCTCGCCGCCCCCGGACCCCCCTTTAGGACACCTTTAGGACACTGCCACGCGGATGCGTCCTTTGCGCGTGTCGGCCCGCTGCGGGGTGTCGCAGCGCAGTAACGCAGGCATGTCCGAGCCGAAGTTGTAGACGTTTCCTGGCAGCATGAAGCGGGCGCCAAGCTGTTGCGCCAGGTCCATGCCGGCCAGAGCCAGTGGCAGCGCTTCGCTGGCCCAGCGGGTGTACGGCGGATTCAGACTGTGCACCACCACCTGCGCGCCAGCGGCTTGTACGCTCAGAGCCTGAATATCGATCACAGATGCGGGCACCAGCCGCGCCCGCGCCGGCATGCCGACCATCGCGGCGCGGCGCACCTGCGCCAGCACCTGCCAGCCTGCTGCGTCGAAGGCCTGTGCGGCCGCCAGGCCTAGGCGGCCATTGGCGCCGAGGATCAGAACGGTGGGGCGGGTAGCGGTGGTCATGGTGATGTGGCCTTGGTGGGTTGCGATGACGTGAGTCTCGGACCCAACGACCCTGCTGACAACTGCCTGACTCCGCATGGCAGCTATACACTTACGCATGGCATCAAGCGGCATTGACAACTTCGACTGGGCGCTCGTCAAGAGCTTCGTGGCGGTGCTCGACGCCGGCAGCCTGATGGGCGCGGCGCGGCGCCTGCAGGCGCAGCAGCCCACGCTTTCGCGGCATATTGCCGAGCTCGAACTGCAGCTGGGCGCGCCGCTGTTCGAGCGCACCGGCCGAGGCGTCACACCCACCGCCACCGGGCTGGCCATCGCCGAGGCCGCGCGGCAGATGGAAGAAGGCGCCAGTGCCCTGGCGCGCAGCCTGGCCAAGAGCCGCGACGCCACGACCGGTGCCGTACGCATCACCACCAGCCAGGTGGCGGCCACATGGCTGCTGCCCCCGCTACTGGCGCGGCTGCAGCAGGCCGAGCCGGGCATCGCGGTTGAACTGGTGGCCAGCAATCAGCTGACCAACCTGCTGCGCCGCGAGGCCGATATCGCCGTGCGCATGGTGCGGCCCGAGCAGGGTTCTCTGGTGGCGCGCAAGCTGGCCGAAATCGAGATCGTTGCCGCGGCGCACCAGAGCTATCTGGACCGCGCCGGAACACCGCGCCGGGCGCAGGATCTACTGGCCCATCGTCTCATTGGCTACGACCGTGACGAGACCATCGTGCGCGGCTTTGCCGGGATGGGCCTGTCGATGCAGCGCGAGCGCTTTGCGCTGCGAACCGACGACCAGGTGGCCTACGGTCGGCTGGTGGCAACCGGTGCGGGTATCGGCTTCGTGGCGCGATACAACATCCGCCACTGGCCTGGCGTGGTGGCACTTTTGCCGCAGCTGGGCATTCCGGCGCTGCCCTGCTGGCTGGTGGTGCACCGCGAGATCCGTGGCAATCGGCTGGTGCGAAGGGTGTACGACTTTTTGGCCGAAGCGATCCCGCCAGCGGTGGAAGGCGGCTGAGCTGCCACTGCGATAAGGCCCTGGGCGGCACTCTCAGGGTTGACCGGAACCTCAAACTCAACAGCGTGGAAATTGGCGACTGCGACACGCTCGCGGTGGAAGGAACGGTCGAGCCCAAGTACGGGGTTGGCGTAGGGGTGATTCGGAGCCAAGTAAGATTCCGCCATGCAACTCCCCTCCCGCTTCTGGGCCGACCTGACGACGCGCCATTTCGCGCAGCTTGCGTCGAGCAATGTAGTGGACCAGGTGGTGGCGGTGTTGCCGGTGGCCGCCACCGAGCAACACGGGCCGCACCTGCCGGTGAGTGTGGACACCACGCTGGTCAACGGTGTGATCGAGGCAGCTTTGCCACACCTTGCGCCCGAGTTGCCGGTGTTGTTCCTGCCCACCCAGCAGGTGGGCAAGAGTAACGAACACATCCGGTTTCCGGGCACCTTGACCCTGTCCGCGCAGACTTTGATCGCGGTGTGGATGGAGCTGGGCGCCTGCGTGGCGCGTGCGGGAATCCGCAAGCTTGTGCTGTTCAACAGCCACGGCGGCCAGGTCAGCATCATGGACATCGTGGCACGCGATCTGCGCAGTGCGCACGACCTGATTGTGTTCTCCGCCAACTGGTACACCTTGCCACTGGGCGACGCAGCCAACGGGCTGTTCCCGGCGCATGAGCACCGCTTTGGCATCCACGCAGGTGACATGGAGACGTCGATGATGCTGGCCTTGCGGGCCTCTTATGTTGACATGGCCCAGGCGCAGGACTTTCAAACCAGCGCACAGGAGCGCGCACGCGACTACCCCATTCTTGGCAATGGAAACTCGGCCAAGCTGGGCTGGCAGATCCAGGACTACAACGCTTTTGGTGCGGCCGGCAATGCGGCGTTGGCTACCGCAGCAAAGGGGCAGGTGGTGGTGGACGCCGCCGGCCTGCAGCTGGCACGCCTTTTGCTGGAAGTGAGCATGTTGCCAAGTTCCACCTTGAATCCGACGCCGCGGTTCGACAGGCCCTGATGCGTAACTTGCTGGAGTTGCGATCGGTCGAGAAACGCTACGACAACGGTACCCTGGCGCTGCAGGGTGTCGACCTGGCGATTGGCGAACACCAGTTCGTGAGTTTTCTTGGACCCTCGGGTTGTGGCAAAAGCACCGCATTGCGCATGATTGCCGGCCTCTCGGCTGTGACGTCGGGGGAGATTGCCTGGTCCGATGCACTGACGGACCATGCCCAGGAAATCTCCTTCGTGTTTCAGGAGCCAACCCTGATGCCATGGGCACGTGTGTTCGATAACGTCTGGTTGCCACTGCGCGTCAAGGGTGTGTCGCGCCAGGCCGCCCGGGAACAAGTCGATGGAGTGCTCGCCAAGGTCGGGCTGGAGCAGTTCGCCACGGTGTTTCCGCGTGAACTCAGCGGTGGCATGAAAATGCGGGTGTCGATTGCGCGGGCGATGGTGACCGAGCCGAGACTGCTGCTGATGGACGAGCCGTTTGCAGCCCTCGACGAGATGACCCGTTTCAAGCTCAACAACGAAACACTTGCCCTTTGGCAAGCCAAGCGTTTCACCACTATTTTCGTAACCCACAGCGTGTACGAGAGCGTCTACCTGAGCAATCGCATTGTGGTCATGGCCGCGCGCCCGGGGCGGGTCATCGCGGATTTGCCGATTGACGAGCCGTATCCGCGCAGTGACGCTTTTCGCGCGACGCCGCAGTATGCGCGCTGGTGCGTGCAGGTGTCATTGGCCCTGCAGCAAGCCGGAGAACACCATGGCTAAGGCAGCGCAACCTGCACAATCGCGAACCAGTCCAACGCCTGCGCGCCATGCCGGTGCGGGATGGCTGCAACGGGCGTTGCCGTTCCTGGTGCTGCTCCTTGCTCTGCTGGGCTGGGAGGCATTGGTGCGCATCAGCAAGATTCCGCATTACATCCTGCCTGCCCCCACGCTGGTATTGCAAACCCTGTGGGAGAACCTGGGCTCGCTGATGACAAGCTGGTTGTTCACCATGAAAATCACCTTTGGTGCCCTGCTGCTGGCGGTGGTCGGTGGGGTTTTGCTGGCCAGTCTGTTCTCGCTCAACAAGTGGGTGGAACTGAGCCTTTTTCCGTTTGCCATCGTGTTGCAGGTCACCCCGATCGTGGCCATTGCACCACTGATCCTGATCTTCATCGACAGCACCACCGTGGCCTTGTTGCTGTGTGCCTGGATCGTGGCGTTTTTCCCCATCCTGTCGAATACCGTCGTTGGTTTGCGCAGCGCCGATCACAACCTGCGCGACCTGCTGATACTGTACCGGGCCAGCCCCTGGCAAACCCTGCGCTATCTGCTGGTCCCGTCGGCCATGCCGTATTTCATCGCCGGTTTGAAAATCGCGGGCGGACTGAGCCTGATCGGCGCAGTGGTGGCGGAATTCACCGCAGGGGCGGCCGGCAAGGAAACCGGCCTGGCGTCGCGCATTCTCGAGGCCGGCTTTCGCACCGAGATACCCAAGATGTTCGCTGCCCTGGTGCTGGTGTCACTGACCGGTATCATGATTTACCTGATCTTTAACCTGGTCTCCCGCCTGGTGTTGGGCGCCTGGCACGAGAGCGAGATCAAGGGCGACCGATGAAGCTCCCGGGTGTCGTCATCCCGTTGTCGGTGCGCGGGTTCGACAGCCTGTCGGATGTGTTTGACGTGGAGCTCGAAGGCAGCCTTGTGTCGTCGGTGCACGCCAGCGACACCCCTTCAGCCATATCGGGCATGCTGCTGCCGGCACTTGCCGACCTGCATGTACACATTGACAAGACCCATGTGGTCGATGAAACCGGTGCCTGCGACGGAGACCTGTTCAAGGCCATCGACCTGATGGCCAGCCATCGTGCGCGTTGGACCGCCGCCGGCATCGCGCCGCGCATGCAACTCGCGCTGACGGAAGCGTATGCCTGTGGCACCCGCGCGTTGCGGACCCACCTGGACTGGCCACAGCGCCAGCCACCAGCCGCGCTGCAGGCTTTCTTGCAAATGCGCAACGCGTGGCGCGACCGACTGGTGTTGCAGTGTGTGTCGTTGACGCCCTTGGACGTTTTCGACGCCGACGATCCGGTGGCCAGCGCAGACGCCAACGCGATTGCCGCTGCGGTCGCTGAATTGAATCGCGGCTGCGACCGGAGTCGTGGTGAGAGCGCTGTGCTGGGCTGCTTTGTGTATCGCAACGCCCGGCTGGAGGACAAGCTGCGGCAGGTGTTCGATTTGGCCTTGCGCCATGGCCTGGATCTGGACTTTCATGTCGACGAGGGCTTGGATCCGCAGGCTTGTGGACTGGCCGCGATCGCCGAATGCACTTTGCTTTACGGCTACCAGGGCCGGGTGACCTGTGGGCATGCCTGCTCGCTGTCGATGCAGCCGCACGCGCTTGCGCTGCGCACCTTGCAGCTATGTGCGCGTGCGGGCATCCACCTGGTGAGCCTGCCATCGACGAACCTGTACCTGCAGGGGGCCTGGGACAAGACGCCGGTGGAGCGCGGCATCACCCTGTTGACCGAAGCAGACCAATGGGGTGTCCCGGTGTCCATCGCAACCGACAACGTGGCCGATGGTTTCTATCCCTATGGCAGTTATGACCTGCTGGACAACTTTGCCTTGGGTGTGCAGGTAGGCCATTTGAGCCCGGCCGAGCACTGGCTGCACAGCGTCTGCACCCATCCGGCGCGGGCCATGGGTTTGCCCTGGGACGGCCGGATTGCGCCAGGCTGCCCTGCCGACCTGCTTGTGCTGGCGGCGCGAAGCCGCTTCGAGCTGTTGACCGCGCGGGGGCGTCGGCGCCAGGTGATTCGCAATGGCAGGGTTTTACCGGCGGCATTTTGACGGATGGATTCATGCACCAACTACAAGCTTTCCTGCGTGACATCGACGGCATCCCATGGAGCACGGACCCCGCCGTGCTGGCTGCTGGTTCGCGCGATTATTTTTGGTACAGCCCGATTCTGCGCGAGCAGCTCGATGACAAACGCGCGCAGGTGCTGGTCAAAGCGCGTACGCAGCAGGAACTGGTACGGATCGCAGCGGCATGTGCGCGCCACCGGGTCAATACCACCGTGCGCGGTGGCGGCACCGGTAACTATGGGCAATGTGTGCCGCTCGAAGGCGGTGTGGTGGTCGATGTCACCGGGCTGAACCGGGTGCTGGAGGTGCGTGCGGGCTCGGTCACCTGCGAGGCAGGCATTCTGATCGCCGACCTGGAGCGTGCGGTGCGTGGGAGCGAGGTGGTGGCCGGTGGGCAGGAATTGCTGATGTTTCCCAGCACGCGCGACATCGCAACGATCGGTGGCTTTATCGCGGGTGGCTATGCAGGCGCCGGAACGGTGCGCAACGGCATTCTCAAGGACGCCGGTAACGTCACCATGATCCGTGTGCTGACGCTGGAGGAAACACCGCGGGTGATCGAGTTGCGCGACGCGGATATCCAGAAAGTCCATCATGCCTTTGGCACCAACGGCATCATCATGGCCCTGACACTGACACTCAAGCCGGCTGTGGATTGGGTGCACCAGATTGCGCTGTTCACCAGTTATGGCGACGCGTTGCGTTTCGGTTGCGCTGCGACCGAAGCCATCGGTGACAGCCTTGACGCGTTCCTGATCACCGCCGTGGAGCGGCGCATCGCGCCCTACTACGAAGCCGAATTTGGTGCACGTTTCCCGGCCGACCATGACGCGGTGTTCGCGATGGTGCATCCGGCGTGCCTGCCGGCCTGGCGCGCCCTGATGGCACACCATGGTGGCCGCGAGTCGATGGCGATGAATGAGCTTGAACTCAAGGACGCCGGGTTGTATCCGGCTTTCGAATGCGCCTATAACCATACGACGCTGATGGCGCTCAAGGTGGATCGCAGCTGGACCAACCTGCAGACCGTGGCGCCGTGGGTCGCCGGAGTCGGCATTGATGTCGCGCTGGTGGAGCGTCAGATGCAGCGCTGGGGTGACGAGGTGCTGATGCACCATGAGTTCGGGCGCCAGTTTGGCGGCTGTGTCGCCTTCGGTTTGCCGTTGGTGAGCTTTTTTGACCGCGACCGCCTGTACGAGATCATGGCCGAGTTCGAGGCCGACGGGTGCGCCGTGTTCGACAACCATGTGGTGACGATCGAGGATGGCGGCATGAAAGAGATCGACCCGGCGCAGATCGATTTCAAGAAGATCGCCGATCCGCATGGCCTGATGAACCCGGGGAAAACCCGTGGCTGGCTTGCGACCTATGCAAAACCCTAAGTTGCAACCGGCACGCTTTGTGCAATCCTTGGGCCAAAGGCGAGACCCTGGGCTGCGTCCATCTATTTTTCTTAACAAGGAGTGATGTCATGAAATTTCCGTTTGCGCGCGGCGTGCTGGCCGCCGGACTTTTTTCGGCGGTACTGGTTCCGGCGCTGGCACAGGAGAAGGTGGTTTTTGCCACCAACTGGAAGGCACAGGCAGGCCATGGCGGCTTCTACCAGGCTGTGGCAGACGGTACCTACAAGAATATGGGCCTGGACGTGGAGATCCGGCAGGGCGGGCCCCAGGTGAACAACCGCCCCTTGCTGGCGACCGGCAAGATCGACTTCCTGATGGCGGGCAACCTGCTGCTGAGTTTTGACAACGTCAAGAACGGCGTGCCGACAATGGTGGTTGCAGCCATCTTCCAGAAAGACCCGCAAGCCATATTCGCACATCCGGGCCAGGGTTATGACAAGTTCGAAGACCTGATGAAGGCGCCGGTAGCGTTTATCAGCAAGGACGGACAGTTCAGCTTCTGGCAATGGATGAAGGCCGAACACGGCTTCAAGGACGAAAACCTCAAGCCTTATGTTTTCAATGTGGGTCCGTTCCTGGCCGACAAGAAGTCGGTGCAACAGGGCTACAGCATCAGCGAACCGATCAGTATCAAGGCGCAGGCTGGATTCGATCCGGTGGTACATCTGCTGGCCGACAACGGTTTCAGCACCTACAGCACCACTATCGAAACACGCGCTGAATTGGTGCAGAACAAGCCCGCCTTGGTTCAAAAGTTCGTCGACGCGTCGTTGATCGGCTGGTACAACTATTTGTACGGTGACAACAAGGCGGCCAACGAGATGATCAAGAAGGCCAACCCGGAGTCCACCGACGCGGGCATCGCCGGCAGCATCGAGTTGATGAAGAAGCTGGGCATCGTCGACAGTGGCGAAGCCCTGCAAAACGGCATCGGCGCGATGAACACCACGCGCGTGAAAGATTTTTACGACAAGATGGTCAAGGCCGGGCTGTACAAGCCGGGCGACGTGGACCTGTCCAAGGTGGTGACCACCCAGTTCGTGAACAAGAAAGTGGGTCTGGATGTGAAGCAAAAGCTCGGAGTCAAGTGACACACAGTGTGTGTGTGCCGAAGCATCGCCGCGCGCGGGAAGCCTGAAGCGCCATGCGTACCCTGATTGTTTATTGCCATCCGGTAGATCAGAGTTTTTGCGCGGCGTTGTATGCGGCTAGTCGCGAGACGTTGGCGGCGCGTGGCCACGAGTTGCGTTGCTTTGACCTGTACGCAGAGGGATTCCAGCCTATCCTGACCCGTGAGGAACGCATCGCCTACCTGGACGCGCCCCAGCAGATAGAGTCGCGGGTACAGGCCCACGTCGATGCCTTGCGCTGGGCCGAACACCTGCTGTTTGTGTTTCCGATCTGGTTCTATGGGCCGCCGGCCATGCTGAAGGGTTGGCTGGAGCGGGTCTGGCTGCCCGGCGTGGCGTTTCTGCCGCCGAGCCGCAAGGGTCTGCCAGCCGAACCCGGCTTGCGCCATATCCGGCGCCTGACCGTGGTCACCCATGGCGGGTCACCCTGGTGGTGGCTCAAACTGATCGGCGACCCGGCGCGCCGCTTGTTCACGCGCGGACTGCGCGCCCTCATGGCGCGCGATTGCAAGACGACCTGGCTGCAGTTGCACAGCATGAACAATGTCCGCCCGGCAGACTGTACCAATTTCATCCAGCGCGTGCGCAGCACATTGGAGAAGATGCAATGACCGCCAGCCAGTTCGGTGCACCCCTGGCCAACTATCTGGCGGCGCGCCGGGTTGGCGACATGCTCTACCTGAGCGGCGTGATTGCAGTCGATCCCGCAGCGCGCCGTGTGGTGACTTCCTACGAAGACTTGCCGGCCGCCGCCAGCGCGGCGCTGAAATCCCTGGGGTACATCACCGGTCAGATGAGTGTCGACGTCATCGAGGCGCCTGCGGTGGCGCAGTCGTGGTTTGTGCTGAACCGCATCCGGGAGCTGGTGGAGTCCGAAGGTGGCCAGATGCGCGATGTTTTCAAACTGGTGCAGTACTTTCGCGACCTGCAGCACTATCCGGCCTACAACCGGGTGCGCGGTTTGTTCCTGCCGCAACCAGTGGTCAGCACCGTGGTGGAAGTCAGCCGGATGTTGCCCACCGACGCGGTGCTGGTCGAGGTGGAGGCCACGGCCGTATTGCAGCGTTGAGTCCGCGCATTGCGGCATGTCCTTGTCGCCGCTACCCAGGCTGACCCGCGCGCCCGCAGGAATCGGCGGCAGGCTGCCGTGCCATTGGCCAGCACTGGACCCGAAGTCCCGCCTTTGCGACGCACCACAGCACGCATCCTGGCCAGCAAATCACCCATTTGCAAGTGTCAGTGGACCAGTCCGGCTTGCTTCACCATCAGGCACCAAAACAGCGACGTCAAAAGCACGCCAGCAACCTGTGCCTCGTCCGAAGGAGCTGACCCGCGCAGTACTGACACACCTGCACGGGCGGGCATCCCACAACCTTAACGGTTGCAGCCATTCGCTATTCGCACACTCACACCCAAAGGCAATTTTGCATGCAGCACGTTTTTGATAGCAGCTTGAGAGGTGTGTGTTTTCTGAGGTCCATTTTCGGTGCCATACTTGACTTCATGCGATTGAATCTGTCTTACGCTTAGCATGCACCACCGTGCGCACCGGACCCGCTGCCCCGCCCATGTTTGCCACGCTCCTGGACCAGACCCTCGCCGTAGCGCAGCGCATCTGGCTTGAGCAGTGGCGCCAGGGGCGAGGGCTCATATTCTGGGCCTTGTTCCCGGCGCTGATGATGCTGCTGTTCGGCCTGGTCTATGCGCACAACGACAGCATGCGCGCGGGCCTGGACGCCATGGCCGCAGGCGTGCTGATGGGTGCCGCGTTGTTCTTCAGCTGCCTGGGCGGCACGGTGGCCATCCTGGTGGCTGAGCGCGAGCGGCGCACGCTGCGCCGCCTGCTGGCGTCGCCCCTGCAGCCTCTGGCCTACTTCCTGGGCGTGGTGCTGGCGCAGTCGGCGTTGGCCGCGATGCAGGTGGTGATGCTGTATGCCATTGCCTATGCCATTGGCGCGCGTTACCACGGCAGCATTGCACTGGGCGCCTTGATCATCCTGCTCTCGGTGTTTGCCTACGTGGGCCTGGGCTTTTTCTTCGGTGCACGTTTTGCGCGCCGCTCCGAAGAGGTGGTAGTTGCGCTGTCGGCCTTCGGCGTGCCGCTGCTGGTGCTGGGTGGCACCTTCTTCCCGCTGGTGCTGATGCCCCAGGCGATGCAGACCGTGGCCCACCTGAACCCCATTCTCTACATGAACGAGGCGCTCAAGGCCGTGGCCGCGCACGACGCAGGCCTGACCGAGTTGCGCGCCGAGCTGGCTTTTCTGGTGGTGTTTTGCATCCTGTCGCTGGGTCTGGGCGTGTCCTCCTACCGGCATTTGCTCAAGCTGGAGAGAAGCGCGTGAACATGCTCGCCATCGAAGGTCTGCACAAGCGTTTTGGCAGCCAGACCGTGCTTGACGGCCTGGACCTGCAAGTGGCGCGTGGCGAGATCGTCGGCCTGCTGGGGCCCAACGGCTGCGGCAAGTCGACCACGCTCAACATCGTCTGCGGCCTGCTGGACGCAGACGCCGGCCAGGTTCGCATTGACGGCGAGCCGCTGTCGGCACGCACCGCCTCGCGCGTGGGCCTGTGCCCGCAGGCCAGCGCCCTGTACCGTGACCTGCTGCCGGCCGAGAACCTGGAGTTCTTCGCCCGACTCTATGGCCAGGGCGCCATGCAGCGCCGCAAGCGGGTGGACTATCTGATGCAACGCTTCGAGCTGACGGCCCACGCCGGCACGCGCGTGGGCCGCCTATCCGGCGGCTGGCAACAGCGCCTGAACCTGGCCGTGGCCCTGGTGCACGACCCGCAATTGTTGGTGCTGGACGAACCTACCGCCGGGGTGGATGTGCAGGCCCGGCTGGCGCTGTGGGGCCTGATCGAGGAGATGCGCGACGGCGGAATGACGATCGTGCTTACGACCCACCAGATCCAGGAGGCCGAGCGCCTGTGCAGCCGCGTAGCCCTGATGCGCAGCGGGCGCGTGGCTGCGGTGGGAAGAGTGACTGAGCTGCTGGCGCGCGTGCCGGCGCAGGCGGTGGCCGTGCTGCAGACGCGGGACGAAGCGGCCACAACGCGCCATGCCCAGGCCCTGGGATGGTCTGTGCGCCCCCACGCCGGCCAACTGCTGTGCCTGCTGCCAAAGGCCTGTAGCCTGCGCGAGGTGGTGCAGGCCCTGGATGGCGGCGAAGTCAGCTCGGTGAGCCTGCAGCCGGTGACTCTGGAACACGCCTACCTGGAACTGCTCGGGCAGCCGCTTGAAGGCTGAGGCGGGCATCGCAGTTGTCGGAAGTAAATCTACCGCAGCCACCTGAGGCACAGATGGCGCTGCTGGCCCGACTGCAACTCGTATTCGCAGAAGATAGATTCACTGCGACCTCCAAAGCAGCATTGATGATTTCTTTACCCGACCTCGCAGTCGACCCTGAATATAGGGACTGGAAAACTGTCTGATTGAACACTGACAGTCTGCGACGTCAGGCCTTCTTGGCGTACGCGCTGCACCAGCCCTTTGCCGATACCTGCTTGCCTGCAAAGAGGGGGCAATCATACATCGTGTCAGTGGCTTTGGCCTGAAAGATCGCACAGTTTGAACAGGACTGGCCCGCAGCGTATTTTGCGTACTTTGCGTACTTTGTCTTGTCGGTCTTACTGCCATCGGACTTGTAGCCCAGACTACCGGCCAGCGGGTCGGTATCCGACAACGCAGCTTGCGCATGCGCCTGAAAAGTTACGGCAGCAACGACCAATGTGCCTGCACCAGCCAAAGAATGAATAACGAATGTTCTGCGTGTAGTCTTCATAATACTAATTGCCTTGAGAGATCATGCCTGCCCCGTAGGCAGCGGTCACCACTGCCTTGACAACGAACCCAATCATCGTGCCTGACGGGCGAAGTGCAGTGGGTTGTGGCGCGGTGTGCCTTGTTGCCGCGTCGTACGGACACTTTCCCCTAAGGAACATTTTTGTAACGCGGTTCCAACCCGGTCTCGGCCCGTGCGCTGGACTGAGCGGCGTGCAATACACCAATGACACCGCACATCAACTTGTTGACCAGTCCCAGCGCCAGAGACACCAGGTGCATTGCGGAGTCTGCCTGCTCTGGATTGACGTCATGTTGCACTGCATCCATGGGGTTAACCATGAGTAAATAGCGCTACAAGTGGTAGTGCACGATGCTAGGATTTCCCCTCAAGTTACACAGCGGTTACCAGACGGCAGCAATGGCAGCGTTATGGAGAAACAATGAAACCGACCACACTCAGTCTGTCCCACCACAACTATGGTCTGGGCAGGCTTGCAGATCTTGTCCGCATGTCTGTCATGCATTCCTCGAGTGGGCAGTCAGGACAGAGGAAGTTTGCAGAAACGCAGAAGCCAACGCTGGATTCCAGGCGTTGCAAAGAATCACTGCTGGAGGTGATAGAGTCGCAAATCATTCCAAGGTTGTTGAAGGCTCTCCCGGCGGGAGATGCGTCCAACGCACGGGAGTTCAAGGCGGTTTACCAACCCACTGAACAAGAAATAGACCAGTTTGCACAGTTGTGTCTATCGAGCGATGAAAAGTCCGGGTTGGCGTTTGTCCAGAGGGTGCTGGACTCTGATGTCGGAAACGATAACGTCTTTCTTCATTTGATGGCGCCCGCAGCGCGGCACCTCGGCTTGTTATGGGAGCAGGATCTCGTTGACTTTACCCAGGTGACGTTGGGACTCATGCGGATGCATCAGATTACCCACCAACTGGGCTATGAGTACCAGGATGGCCCTCAACACGCGGGAGCGGTACGCCGTGTCATGCTGGCTTGTGCCCCCGGTTCCCAGCATATTTTGGGGCTCACCATTGTGGCGGAGTTTTTTCGCAAGAATGGCTGGCAGGTGGTTGTGGAAATTGCAAACAGCGACTGGGAACTCGACCATGCCGTCAAGAACGAGTGGTTTGATTTGATCGGGCTGTCTGTGGCGCTGATAGAACAAGTCCGTGCGCTTCCCGTGCTGATTGACCGGCTGCGCTCTGCCTCGCGCAATCCGGGGGTATCGGTGTTGCTGGGCGGGCCCGCATTCCTGTCCACCGCCGTATCCGCCGAGAGTTTGGGTGCCGACGGTATTTCAATCGACGCTGCTCAAGCGGTCGTGCTGGGAGAGTCGTTGCTGCAGACCTAGTCGATGCGCATGCATTGCGTGACCGGTTGACGAATCACCTGAGTGAGAACCCAAGGCCGGTCAGCGAAGCCTTAACCGGCAGCGCAGAAAAACAAGGCCGACCCGCTGGTCGGCCTTGTTTTTTGAGGTTCGCTTGCTTGTATATCAACCGCCGGCTTTCGGCACCACTACTTGGGGCGCGTCTGCGGTCGGCGTTGCAGGTGCGACCGCTGTCGGTACAGAAGGGGCCGCGCTCGGATCTTTGCGTTGGTCGGGCGACAGCATGGCTGGGTAGCTCTGCGCCATCTTGGCGCCATACAGCGGCTTGAAGGCACCCTGGTGGCACGTCGTGCAGTTCACCTTGGCGATGTCACCGTTCGGGCCGCGGCGGTTGGCCGGGAAAACCGATATCAGCGGTTCCGTGCTGAGGAAGGACTGGTTCAAGTCCCGGGCCATGCGGATGCCATGGTAGGCTGTCACACGCTGCGGCGGAGATATGCTCCAGTCTTGGAACGACTGTGTGTTGTGGCAGTAGGTGCAGTTCACTCCCAGCGATTGGGACATATGCACCATCAGGCCGTAAGTGTGCTCGGCTTGCATGGTCGATTTGCGGTTGGCCGTCTCGCCTCTGCCAGCCATGGGAACCGGCCCGTTGACGCGGATTGGCTTGTCATCGAGCAGGTAGTCGGTAAACGGATCGCTGGGCAGCGAAGTCAGTCCGACTGATGGAGCGGCACGGTTCATGCCCGACATGCCTCCCATCGCTGCAGTGTCAAGCCGCGACTTCTTGGGGTCGTACCAGACGTTTTGCGGTACCGGATTGCCACGGTGACAGGTGTAGCAGGTGACACCGGTGGCGGCAACGTGCTGCTGCCATTCGCCGTTCAGGTGCTGGGTCATTTGCAGCATGCGCCGGGAAACGACCTTCGTATATTTGGATTCGTCAGCGAAGTTGCCTTCGACGTGGCAGTAGTTGCAACCCTGCTGTGGTGACACCCATTCGGTCATGGCGACCATGGTGCGAGCGAATTCGCCCACGCTCAGGTCGCCCAGAACCTTGACGTTTTGATAGATTTTGCCGGCAGTTGGGGCGTCGGCCTGCACGAGTGCGGGAGCGCTGGCTTCGGGCATCGCATTGAGCGGGGCTTGCTTGGCCAGCGTGCGCGGGTTGTAGATCTGGTCCATCGCGGTACCGGCCGGGCCACCTTGCACAGCGATGATGGGGGGTCGCTCGCACCCCGCAAGCAGGGCTGAAACGGTGATCACGAGTCCACAAATGCCGAGAGTCTTGTTCATTGCTTGTCTTCCGTGACGGCGTCAGGTTCCTTGATTGCCAGGATTATTTTGACCAATAGGTGTATTTTTATTGTGACATTACAGATTGTCAACTAATATATACACGTGCTTTCGATATTTTATTCGGCGTCCCAAGTGGCAGTCGCTTCACCCCCTATCGCAACCAGCGGCCGTGTGACGGCGCCTTGACTGCCGCCAAACATTCCCCGTTGTTCGCACTTATCGGGTTTGCGTTCCGACGACACAGAACAACCCAACGTGCCTCCTGTCGGCGCCAGGGGGCTTGACTCCTCAGCCGCGCAGACTCCGATAGCCACCGGGACACTCCAATGCAGTCACGCGGTGACACACCCACACCTGCGATACCGGGCGGGCGGGCAGGCAGAAGGGCTGCGCTGTCAACACCAGACCAGCAGTCTGAGCAGTTATAGTTCAGGGCGCTCACAAGCCAGCCCCGCAAGCTGCCAGTCGGTGTTCGTGACAGCAAAGCGCTCTTGATGCGTTAAGATTTTTTGCCAACAGGCCGAAAAAAACCATGGCCCTTTCATTTCCATTTTCAGCAATCGTTGGCCAGCAAGAGATGATGCTGGCGATTCAAATCGTTGCCGTCGACTTCTCGGTCGGAGGCGTCCTGGTTCTCGGTGATCGCGGCACCGGCAAATCAACCGCTGTTCGCGCCCTTGCTGATTTGTTGCCCCCGATCAAGGTGGTCAAGGATTGTCCTTACGGTTGTGACCCGTCCAGGGCGGGCTCACAGTGCCCCCAATGTCTGACAACGGGTACCGGCAAGCTCGCCACATCGACCCGGCCTGTGCCCATGGTGGATCTTCCATTGGGAGCTACCGAAGACCGTGTGGTTGGCGCGTTGGACCTGGAGAAGGCCCTTTCGCAAGGCATCAAGGAATTTGCGCCCGGTTTGCTCGCCCAGGCGAACCGCGGTTTCCTTTACATTGACGAAGTCAATCTGCTGGACGACCACATTGTGGACTTGCTCATTGATGTAGCAGCTTCCGGTGAGAATCTGGTGGAGCGTGAGGGCCTGAGCATTCGGCACCCCGCTCGCTTCGTGCTGGTGGGCAGTGGCAATCCGGAAGAAGGCGAGTTGCGGCCGCAACTGCTTGATCGCTTCGGCTTGTCGGTGGAAGTCAAAACGCCTCAGGACCTGGCCCAGCGCGTGCAGGTGGTGCGGCGCAGAGACGCATTCGAACGCAACCCACAGGCATTTCGTGACGAGTGGGAGCCGGCGAACCACAAGCTCAGGCAACGCATCGTCAAGGCCCGCAAGCTGATTGCGAACATTGAGGTGTGCGACGACGTCATGATGCTGATCGCGCGTCTTTGCCAGCAACTTGGCACAGATGGCCTTCGGGCCGAGTTAACACTGATTCGCGCGGCACGTGCCTATGCCGCGTTGCAGGCGGAAGTCCAGGTGGACGTCAGCCACGTGCGTATGGTTGCACCTTTGGCACTTCGCCACCGCTTGCGTCGCAACCCGTTGGACGACACTGGCTCAGGGGCTCGTGTCCAGCGGGCGGTCGAGGAAGTGTTGACCGCATGAACGGGGCTGAGCCCTCCGACCTTGACCCCCGCTGGCTCGATGCACAGTTCGCATTGATCGCATTGCAAATGGATCCCGCCGGCTTCTGTGGTGTCTGGATGCGGGCTGGCCATGGTCCCGTGCGGGACGCCTGGCTGGAGCAGTTACACGCCACCGGATGCCGGGTCTGCAAGATTCCGGCGCAAGTGGATGATGATCGCTTGCTGGGCGGTATTGATCTGGCCCGTACCCTTCGGACTGGCTCCGTGGTGTACCAAGCTGGACTGCTCAGCAGCGCGGACGGTGGAGTGATCCTGCTGTCTATGGCCGAACGGTTGACTGCCCAGCTGGCATCGCACCTGTACCAAACCCAGGACCAGGGTGTCGTTTTGCCACGGCACGGCGGGGAGCCAGCGGCGTCGCGATACGGACTGGTGGCACTGGATGAGTCCGATGAGGACGAACCGGGGCTATGCGCCGCGCTGGCGGACCGCCTGGGTATCTGGCTGGATCTGCGTGACATCACACTCGCCCAGAGCGCACAGCGCGTTGCGCTCCTGCAGCCGCAAGAGATGGCAGAGGCCAAATTGAGATTGCAGGCCATGTCCCATGAACCGCAACACCTGCAGGCCTTGTGCGAAGTCTCACTGGTGCTCGGTGTGGACAGCCTGCGTGCCTGCAGTGCGGCCTTGCGGTTAGCCTGCTTGCATGCTGCCGTGCACGGACGCGACGCTCTGGAAGACGAGGATCTGGCGGCCGCCGTGCGACTGGTCTTCGGGCCGCGCGCCACCCGCCTGCCGCAACAGGAAAGTCCCGTCGAGCCGTCGCCGGAAGCAAAAAGTGCATCGGAGCCGGATGACGAAAGCGCTTTCCCGCCGCCGCCTCAACCGCCCGAGGAAACCGACGGATCTGACGCATTCGCAGGGGACGCGGAGCAAGCTCCGAAAGACGTGCTTCTGGCGGCAGCCCTGGCCAGTTTGCCCCAAAAGCTGCTGGATTCCCTGCTTGTGGGACAAACTGGCAGTCCACAGGCAAAAGTTTCTGGCAGCAAGGGCCAAACCATGCGCGGCTTGCAGCGCGGAAGACCCTTGGCCCCCCGCCCGGGAAGGCCGGGTGCCGGGAGTCGGCTGCATTTGCTGGCTACATTGCGCGCGGCAGCGCCCAAACAGCGCCTGCGCAAGCGCTGGGGGAGCGGGCGCATCGCCATTCGCGCCGAAGACTTCCAGCTGCACCGGTTTGAACAGCACCGCCCCAGCTGCCTGATCTTTGCACTGGATGCCTCGGGCTCTGCGGCTCAGCAGCGGCTAGCGGAAGCCAAAGGCGCTGTTGAGTTGCTTCTTGAGCAGTCTTATTCCCGACGGGACAGTGTATGTGTGATTGCCTTTCGCGGAACGCAAGCGCAATTGCTGCTGCCTCCAACCCGCTCTCTAGTGCGTGCCAAGAGGGAATTGGCCGGTTTGCCCGGTGGTGGTGGAACCCCGCTGGCCTCCGGCATCCAGACTGCATTCAGGCAGGCAGAGATGCTCCATCGCAATGGCTCGACGCCTATGCTGGTGCTGCTGAGCGATGGGCGGGCCAATGTGGCGCTATCGGGGGTTGGAGGACGTGCCCAGGCCCAGGCGGATGCGCAGGTCTGGGCTCAGAGGTGGTGCAGCAAACGCTTTGCTTCGTTGTGGATAGACACGTCCAAGCAACCCGATCCACGGGCGAAAGAGTTGGCAGCTCGCATGGGGGCGCTGTACGTGCCCATGCCATATGTGGACGCGCGGCGCATGGCCAGCGTGGTGGAAAGCCTGCGACACCAGCAATCCAGCGCGTAGCCAATCATGTGGGAGTCGTTGTATCCAGCTCTGGACTGGGAGACCAGCCAATCAACCTGGCCCCACCACAACTTCAGTCGCTTTGTTCAAACCCCCGGACAACGTTGGCATGTGCAGATCGCGGGTAACGGACCAACCCTGTTGCTGCTGCATGGGACGGGTGCGTCCACGCATTCGTGGCGCGATCTGGTGCCGGTGTTGTCGCGGCACTTCACTGTGGTGTGCCCCGACCTGCCGGGGCACGCATTCAGCGCATCGCAGGGCTCGCGTGGATTGTCGCTGGAGAGCATCACTGCGGGCCTCGGCGACCTGTTGGATACCTTGGGTCAGTGGCCCGCAGCTATTGTGGGACACTCCGCGGGCGCAGCGATTGCTGCGCAACTGGTGCTGGGCAACTCCGCACGACCGACGCCTTGCGTCATCGGACTCAACCCAGCCTGGCTGCCGCTTCCAGGACTGGCCAATTGGTTGTTCCCGCCAACGGCCAAACTCATGGCGCTGAATCCTTGGTCTGCCAGATGGTTGTCCAGGCAGGCGGCCAAGCCGGGAATGGTGCGACGTTTGATCGAGGGAACCGGCTCCAGACTTGACGAATCCGGCATTGCGCTGTACCAGCGGTTGTTGGAAGCCCCAGCCCATGTCAACGGTGTGCTGAACATGATGGCATCATGGCAGCTGGACGGTCTGGCACGCAGATTGCCGCGGCTTTGCGGCCCCGTCTTCATGCAAGTGGGTGCGAACGACCTGGCTGTTCCTGGCGTGTTGGCCCAGCAGGCTTGTGCCCTCATGCCGCACGCCGAACTCGTTTCGCTTGCGGGCTTGGGTCACCTGGCCCATGAAGAAGACCCGGCGGGCGCTTGCGAACTGATTCTCGAATGGGTCAACCGCAGGGGAGGTTGAGTTCGGCCGTGGCCCCATGCGATTGCCTGGCTGACGGCAAATGCCACGGCGAGCGACCGCCAGGGCAGGTCCCGGTTCACGCCTTGGCCAGACCAAACAGGTGAGCCAGATCCTTGAAGAAAATGCGAATGTGCGCGGTGATATCGCGACGCACCAGTTCCTTGTTCATGTAGGCTTCGAAGGTCAGGCGTTGCACATCCTTGTCCTCGCAAATCTTCACAAACCGCTCCCGGCGCTTGTCATTCTGGTACCAGAAGTACTGCATGATGCCCAGCACCCAGAAGACTTTCCCGTGCTGTCGCAGGAAGCGCTTGCGCACCTGTTTGAGGCAACGGGGATGACCGGTCTTCAACGCCAGTTCTACGGACTCTGCGGCCATGCGCCCGCAGGCCATGGCGTAATAAATCCCTTCGCCGGACGCTGGAGCCACAACACCTGCGGCGTCCCCAACCACCACCACATCGCGTCCGTTGTCCCATCGCGGAAGCGGCTTGAGCGGTATGGGGGCACCTTCGCGGCGCAGGGTCTCCGTGGCACCCAGCCCAGCCGCATCACGCAATCGACCAACCGAACTGCGCAACGAGAAGCCTTTGTCGGCGCTGCCAGTGCCCACACTGATCGTGTCGCCGTGCGGAAACACCCAGCCATAAAAGTCCGGCGAGATGGTGCCCTGGTAATAAACGTCGCAGCGATCCGGGTCATGCGCGCCGACCGTCTCGGGCGCCCGGATGATTTCGTGGTACGCAAAGACATACTTTGTCTTTTCTGCGCCGACGATGTTTTGTCGGGCTACTTCGGAGCGCGCACCATCCGCTCCTATGACCATGCGTGCCCGAACGCTGGTTGAAGCGCCGGTGGCATGCTTGTCCAAAACACTGAAATGAACGCGGGCAACCCCATCATCGTCACGGGTGATTTTTTCGTACGATCCGCGGCAGCGCATGGCCCCGTGCTCCACAGCACGTTCACGCAACCATTCGTCGAAGGTGTCGCGGTTGACCATCCCGACAAACCCGTTGTCGATGGGAATGTCCACCCGGTTATTCTTGGGCGACACCATACGTGCGCAACGTACTTTAGCCACCAGCAGATGGTCGGGTATCTGGAAGTCCTTGATGAGGCGCGGCGGAATGGCGCCACCACAGGGCTTGGGGCGCCCTTGGCGATCCATCAGCAGCACGGAAAACCCGGCCGTCGCCAGATCGTTCGCTGCCGTTGCGCCCGACGGCCCGCCGCCCACGACGACGACATCAAATTCAGATTGCAGCATGGTAGAAACTCCTACGGTTCGTTAGTTGACGTTTATTCAATGCGCAGCAGCCATAAAGTGCAAAGCCCATGCGCTGACCATCATTCCGGAAACAAATAACGGCACACCAAATGCGCTCACCATCAGGGCCTTCTCGACGGGTTGCGCGATGAAGCGTCGCATCAGGGGAAATTGCCCGACGCAGAGCAGGAAAACGGCAATCGCATGGAACGGCTGATTCCATTGCAGCAACAGGACCGCTACCAACAGTTGAGGTATGACCATGAAAGCGCAGGCGACGCGCGCGGCTTTTTTGACACCGAGTTGCACGGGCAGGGAGCGCACTCCCATCTGGGCGTCGCCCTGGACGGCCTTGAAATCGTTCAGGGTCATGATGCCGTGGGCGCCCACGCTGTACAGCAGTGCAAGCGTCAGCGACTTTTCAAGCGGCAATGCCCCGCCGAGCATCACCGCGCCGCCCGTGACCCATGCCAGACCCTCGTAACTGAGTCCGCATGCCGCGTTGCCCCACCATCCATTTTGTTTGAGTCGCAGAGGTGGGGCGCTGTAAGCCCAGGACAGCGCCACAGCCAGCGCGCAGGCCCAGAATCCCCAAACACCCAGGCTCCATGCCCAAGCCAGGGAGACCAAGCTCCAGACAATCGCGATGTAAAGACCCCAGTGGCCAGGCATCCGCCCGGATGGAATGGGTCGGTTTGGCTCGTTGATTGCATCGACGTGGCGGTCAAACCAGTCATTGACCGCCTGACTGCTTGCACAGACCAAGGGTCCGGTCAATACCAGCCCCATCAGGATGATGAACCAGTCGTCTCCCATGCTTTGCCCGGAAGCAACTACACCGCAGGCAAATGCCCACATGGGAGGAAACCATGTGATGGGTTTGAGCAATTCCGCAACGGTGGACAACCGAGGATAGACCATGAGGGATTGTCACCACACCGTCCAGAATGTCAATAGAAACTGACACTCGAAGTGTCAATTTAAATTGCTTGCATCGGTATCACTCACCATGCCGAAGCGACGCAGTTTGACATACAGACTCTGGCGCGACAGGCCCAGCATCTCGGCCGCTGAGGCGCGGTTGTTATTGGTAAGGTCCAGCGCCGAATGAATGCACATCTTCTCTATCATGTCGATGGTTTCGCCCACGATGTCTTTCATGGGCATGCGACCCACCAGCCGGGACAGTTCAGCTACCGAGCCTGCCATACCGGTGGTTCCAGGCGTCTCCAGCTGGCGCCGGCGAGCCATGTCTTTGACATAAAAAGCATAGTGGGTCTCCTCGCTGGCGAGCGCCAGGGCAGATATTTCCACTGCCATGACGCCACCGGCCATGGACCGTAGTTCCGTGGCGAACTCCCGCACAATGGATTGGGACCGGAGGTTGGTCAGCAGGACTCCCCAATCCACGCCGCCCCGAACCAGCCAGTTTTCCAGTGGTTGGCCGACGACCTGGGATGGCGCCGTGGCGCCGAGCATGGAGAGCAGCTCAGCGTTGGCAGACTTTACTTTCCCCGCCTTGTCGGTCAGCACGAAACCATCAGGCGAGTGCTCAAGGGCTTCGCTAAACAGTGTTTGTGTGCTGGACGCCGACGGGCCGAGCACAGGCTCCAGGGGCAGCAGACGCACCAGAAACTGCGGCCCGCCCTCTTGGCGAAACACGGACGCCGAGGCAGTGCAATCGCTGGTGGCGCCGGCAAACCGGGCGCGGCACATTTCGATACGGCCAGTGGCATGGGCCATACGCAGCATGGACTGAATCTCCTCCCGGTAAGGGGTCTCAAAGCATTCCTGCAGGTCCCGACCGATGAGTTTTCTGATGGAATCTTTGACAAACGCCTGGGCGCCTGCATTCGCCTCCAGCACGCGATAGGTCACGCCGTCCACTAGCATGATCGCCTCGGCGGTCGTATCAAAGAGCATGCGGTAACGGGTTTCAACATGGCGCAGACGCAGATAGTCCCGCTCCATGGACTGCTGGGTTTCCACGAGCCTGCGTTGGAGCACCGCCATGGCCTCCAGATCACGTCCAATAGCCAGGAACTTCCCACGATCCTGCAAGTGGAAAACGGCGTACTGAACGGCCACGTCCGCACCTTGAGCGGAAGTGTGGTTGACGTGCCGCCAGCGCACTTCGATCTGGGGTTTGTCCGGGCGGAGGATGTCCTGGATCTTGGCTCGGCTGTCGGAGTTGGCCGTGTCAGCCCAGGGTTTGCCTATCCAGCTCTGGCACCCCAAAGCCGCCAACTCGGCCTTGCGAACCGACACATCTTCGACCACCCCGTCCTCGTCCAAAATGATCGCTATGTCGGAGACAACGTTGATCAGTTTGGCCAGGGTATCGGCATGCAGAATTCCTAACTTCATGGGGCAAGCCAAATGCGGGTTGACGGTTTCGTTTCAATGCTCCTGGCTGCCCATTCACCCACCACAGACACTGGACTCACGCAGCGAGAGCCAGATGATACAGCCAGGAACATTGCCGCTTCCTCAGCGAATGCAGGCCTGTGCCGCCACGTACCGAAGCGCCAGGCGCTGCGCATCCCGCGCATCGCCCCCAATCAGGTCAGCCCCGATCTCGGTGGCGATAGCAGGATTTGCCGACACCAACGGTCCACCCACCATGATTTGCACGCTCTGATTACGGCAGTGGCGTCGAATGTGCGGAAACAAAGACCGCGCCAGTTCCAGGCAAACGTTGCTGCACAGGGAGTAACCGACTACGTCAAACCACTCGCTTTGCAACAGGCGTTGGGTTTGCGATTCGTTCTCCAACACCAGATGGCGCACCGACCAGCCTGAACGCTTGAAAAACTCCCCCAGCATGAAACTGCCGATGCTGTGCTGGGACGCCGGGCATCTCAGCAGCAGCGCGCTGTACCCATTGGTGTTCTCGTTGGCATGCTCCAGGAAAAGGGGGCTTAACTCGTACAGCACCGCTTGAAGCCTGGCACTCGCCAACGTGGCAGTTGCAAAGTCCACGCTGTCCTCTTGCCACCAAGGACCAAACGCCTGGCAGACACCAGCAATTCCTTGCAGATAGATTGTTTCGAGATCAACCCCACGCTGCGTCCAGTTATCGACAACAGCCATGGCCGATTGCTGGTCCTGAAGGCAAGCCAGGGCCAGCGCGCCTACATCATCGGCTGCGATGCCCACCACTGGACTTGCCTCCTTGGCACGCGAACGTACTCGCCGCAAGTTGAAGCCCGTGGGTCCGTGGATGCCAGGTGAAATGGGACGACTGGGAGACTGAAGGGCTTGCATGGGTAACGCCTTTTAACAGCAGTGGCCCAAGTTTTATTCCTTTTCGACAAAGCGAACCTAGGGAAAACCCCAAGTTTGTAAATAAAGAAATACGTCAATTTAAGTTGACACTGCGATTCGAGATGCCTACAGTACGTTCAACACCCGACCTGAAAACGATCCGATGTCCACCGCACCCCAGTCCTCTCACCCGCTCTACACGCCAGAGCAAAAGGCCCGACGGGATGCCTCGGGTTGGACTCTCGTACAAGGTGTTTTGGCGCCAGTGCAATTTTTGGTGTTTTTGGTCAGTCTGGGGCTGGTGATCCGGTGTTTGATGACAGGCCAGGGCGAGACCATTGCGCTTGGCTCTGTGGTGGTCAAGACGCTGGTGCTGTACGCCATCATGGTCACAGGGTGCATCTGGGAGAAGGTGGTTTTTGACAAGTATCTTTTTGCGGACGCTTTCTTTTGGGAAGACGTTTTCAGCATGCTGGTACTTGCTTTGCACACGGCTTATTTGGTCGCATGGTGGACCGGGAGCCTTACCGCCGAGGAGCAACTCTGGCTCGCCGTGGCGGCGTATGTCACCTATTGCATCAATGCCGGGCAATTTATCCTGAAACTGCGCGCTGCTCGCTTGCAAGCGCAAGCGATGGCGAAGGACAGCGCACAGGCGCCCACCAATCTCCTGCAACAGGGAGAGGCTGCTTGAACCCAGTGATTGCCATTCACGCCAAGGAATCGCTGGGATGCAGCGATGCCCCAGTACTGGTTCAGAAAGGCCAGCGCGAGGTATTTTGCGGTTTGACCGGCATCATCTGGTTGCATAGAAAAATACAGGATGCCTTCTTTTTGGTGGTGGGTTCCCGCACCTGTGCCCATCTGATTCAGTCCGCGGCAGGCGTCATGATTTTTGCGGAGCCCCGGTTCGGAACGGCCATCATCGATGAGCGCGATCTGGCGGGATTGGCAGATTGCAATGAAGAGTTGGACCGGGTGGTTCGCCAACTGCTCGCCCGCCGTCCCGATATCAAGTTGCTCTTCCTGGTCGGGTCCTGTCCGTCAGAGGTGATCAAGCTGGACCTGTCGCGCGCAGCCGAGCGCTTGAGCAAGGAGTACCTGCATGCCGTGCGCGTGTTGAACTATTCGGGCAGCGGCATAGAAACCACTTTCACCCAGGGTGAAGACGCGTGCCTCGCGTCTTTGGTCCCAGGTCTGCAACAGTCCACCGATGCCGCGCCGCGGCTGATGGTGGTCGGTACCCTCGCAGACGTGGTGGAAGATCAGCTGCGGCACCTGTTTGATGCCATGGGTATCGCGCAATTGGACTTTTTCCCGCCCAGGCGCAGTACGGCCATGCCGCGCATTGGCCCAGCAACGCACTTTTTGCTGGCACAACCGTTTCTGGCAGATACCGCAAAAACGATGCAGGCGCGTGGTGCCATGCATCTTGCGGCACCTTTTCCCCTGGGTGCCGAGGGAACCACTGCATGGTTGCAGGCAGCTGCAAACGCCTTTGGTGTCGCTCAAGAGCGTTTTGAAGAGGCCACCCGCGCGCCGCGTCAACGTGCGGAACAAGCGTTGAGCCGGCATCGGCCCCTGCTCCAGGGGAAGAAGATTTTCTTTTTCCCTGACTCCCAGTTGGAAATACCGATTGCCCGCTTCTTGAGTCGTGAACTTCAGATGGAGTTGTCGGAGGTCGGAACCCCGTATCTGCACAAGCAGCACATGGCGCAGGAGCTGGCGTTGTTGCCCCGGACGACAAAGCTCTCCGAGGGCCAGGATGTGGAACGTCAGATAGACCGGTGCATCGCGGCACAGCCGGACATGGTGGTGTGCGGACTGGGCCTGGCCAACCCACTCGAAGCTCAGGGCTTCACCACCAAATGGTCGATCGAGCTGGTGTTCACGCCCATCCAGGGCTACGAGCAGGCGGGCGATCTGGCGGGCCTGTTCAGCCGGCCGCTGACCCGTCGCATGAAGCTGGCTGCCTGAGGCGACACGCGATGCAATTGACTCTGTGGACATACGAAGGCCCGCCCCATGTCGGAGCCATGCGCGTTGCCACGGCCATGACCGACGTGCATTACGTCCTGCACGCGCCCCAAGGCGACACGTATGCGGATTTGCTGTTCACGATGATCGAGCGCTTGCCCCGTCGCCCGCCCGTCACGTACACCACCTTCCAGGCGCGTGATCTGGGTGGTGATACAGCGCAGTTGTTCAAGGATGCCGCCCAAAGCGCGTTCGACCGCTTTGCCCCCAAGGCTATGCTGGTGGGGTCTTCCTGTACCGCAGAGTTGATCCAGGACGATCCCGGCGGGCTCGCGCTGGCTTTGAACTTGCCGATTCCTGTGATCCCCCTGGAGCTGCCCGCCTACCAGCGCAAGGAAAACTGGGGAGCTGCGGAGACCTTCTACCAACTCGCTCGGCGTCTGGTTCGCCCCATCGCAGCGCGCACGCCCCTGGATGGCTCGCGCAAACCCCGTTGCAACATACTCGGGCCTACAGCCATGGGGTTTCGCCACCGCGACGACGAGATTGAAATTACCCGGCTGCTGCAAAGCATGGGTGTGGAAGTTCAAACCGTTGCGCCGCGTGGCGCCAGTACGGCAGATATCGCCTGCCTGGCGCAAGCTGACTTCAATGTAGTGCTCTACCCCGAAGTGGCCCACACCACGGCAGCGTGGCTTGAGCGCCAGTTTGGTCAGCCTTACACCCGCACCATTCCCATTGGCACGTCAGCCACGCAGGAGTTCATGCGGGAAGTGGCTGGCCTTGCGCGGCTCGACCCCGCCTCAATTCCCGTGGATCAGTCCAAGGCAGCGTGGTACGCACGATCGGTCGATTCAACCTACCTCACGGGCAAACGCGTATATCTGTTTGGTGATGCGTCCCACGTGGTCGCTGCCGCACGGGTGGCCAGTCGGGAAATGGGCTTCGAGGTCGTGGGCATGGGCACTTACAGCCGGGAGTTGGCGCGCGACGTACGCGATGCGGCCAGGCAATATGGTGTCGAGGCGCTGATCACCGACGACTATCTGGCGGTAGAAGAGCAAATCACCGCCTTGCAACCCGAGCTCATCCTCGGTACCCAGATGGAGCGCCACATTGCCAAGCGCCATGGCATTCCGTGTGCGGTCATTTCCGCGCCGGTGCACGTGCAGGACTTTCCGGCACGGTATGCGCCCCAAATGGGATTCGAAGGTGCCAATGTGCTGTTTGACACCTGGGTGCACCCGCTCATGATGGGGCTGGAGGAGCATCTGTTGGGCATGTTCCGGGAAGACTTTGAGTTTGCTGCCGGCGCTGCGCCCTCGCACCTCGGAGCGGGGCACGCACAGCCTGCACCGGAGCCCGTTACTGCCAAGCCGGTTCCCAAGGCCGCGCCGGTCAGCCCGGAAATTATGGTGCCCGTGACAGCAGTGGCGTCGCTTCCGAACGGCTGGACGTCTGAAGCAGAAAAAGAGCTTAACAAGATACCCTTTTTTGTGCGTGGCAAGGCCCGTCGCAATACGGAGCGATACGCACAGGAACAGGGCGTGATAACGATTACCGTGGAGACGCTTTACGATGCCAAATCTCATTTCAGCCGCTGACTCGGCGCGCGCTGGCAGGAGCACCCCTATCCGGGTGACCATCGTGACGATGGATACCCACCTGTCCACCTCGATGCAGCGGGCAAGCAGCCAACTGCGCAAAGAATTTCCAGGCCTGCACGTCTCGATGCATGCTGCCTCCGAGTTTGCCAACCATGACGATGTCATTGCCCGCTGCAAGGCCGACATTGCCCAAGCCGACATCATCGTAGCGGGCATGCTGTTCCTGGAAGACCACTTCCTTCCCATTCTGGACGATCTGCGGGCCCGCCGTGACCATTGCGACGCGATGATTTGCATGGCATCTGCCACCGAGGTTGTGCAGTTGACCCGCTTGGGCCAGTTCGACATGGGCAAGCCCGCCAGCGGCCCCATGGCATTGCTGAAAAAGTTGCGTGGTAAAAAAGAGAAAAACTCGACCGGTGGAGCCGCGCAGATGAAGATGTTGCGCCGCCTTCCGCAGATGCTGCGCTTCATCCCGGGCACAGCGCAGGACGTGCGCGCTTATTTCCTCACTCTTCAATACTGGCTGGGTGGGTCGGACGACAACATGCTCAACCTCGTGCGCCACGTCATAGACCGGGGTGCCAGCGGGCCGCGCAAACACCTGCGTGGTCTCACCAAGGTTGCTGCGCCCGTCGACTACCCGGAGGTAGGCGTCTATCACCCGCGCCTGAAAGGCCGCTTTGCGCAAGAGGCCGGGTTGCTGCCAGCCCCCGCCGGTGTAGCGGTGAAAGGCACCGTCGGGCTTCTGGTGTTGCGCTCTTACCTTCTTACCGGAAATTCGGCGCACTATGACGGTGTCATCAGTGCGATGGAAGCCCGCGGGTTGCGCGTCATTCCGGTGTTCTCTGCCGGGCTGGATGCGCGCCCCGCCATTGAGGCGTTCTTTATCGAGAACGGGCATGTCACCATCGATGCCATGGTGTCGCTCACCGGCTTCTCGTTGGTGGGTGGGCCCGCCTACAACGACTCGAAAGCCGCCGAGGAAATTCTCGCCCGGCTGGACGTGCCGTATGTCGCCGCCCAGCCCGTGGAATTCCAGACGCTGGCGCAGTGGGGTGGCTCGGACCGGGGCTTGCTGCCCGTGGAAAGCACCATCATGATCGCCATACCCGAGCTCGATGGCTCCACGAGTCCCATTGTCTTTGGGGGTCGCCCGGGCGCGCCGGGTGTGACCTGCACTGGCTGCAGCCACGCCTGCACCTTCCACGAAGCAGACAACACCCAGGACATGGCATCCTGTCCCGAGCGCGCTGTCATGCTGGCGGCGCGGGTCGACAAGCTGGTTGCGCTGCGACGCAGCGCGCACGCTGTACGCAAGGTGGCCGTGGTGGTGTTCAACTTCCCGCCGAATGCGGGAAACATCGGCAGTGCTGCGTACCTCAGCGTGTTTGAGTCGCTGTTTCATACGCTGACCGCCATGAAGGCCCAAGGTTACACCGTGGACATGCCAGCGGATGTGGATCAGTTGCGCGAACAGATTCTCCATGGCAACGCCTCACAATACGGTGCGGATGCCAATGTGCATACCCTGATCTCTGCCAACGACCATGTGCGTCGCGAGCCCTGGCTGAAAGAAATTGAAGGCCAGTGGGGTCCCGCACCGGGACGCCAGCTGAGCAATGGCCAGTCCATTTTTGTACTGGGTCGGCAATTCGGCAACGTGCTGGTGTGCGTGCAGCCTTCTTTCGGATACGAGGGTGATCCGATGCGCCTGCTGTTCGAGAAGGGACTCGCCCCGACCCATGCGTTCTCTGCCTTTTACCGCTACCTGCGCGAGGACTTCAAAGCCCATGCGGTGCTGCACTTTGGCACGCATGGGGCGCTGGAGTTCATGCCGGGCAAGCAAAGCGGCATGGCAGGCAGTTGCTGGCCCGACCGCCTCATCCACGACCTGCCCAACATGTATTTGTATGCCTCCAACAATCCGTCGGAAGGAGCGATTGCCAAGCGCCGCAGCGGTGCCACCCTGATCAGCTACCTGACTCCCCCCATTGCCCAGGCAGGTTTGTACAAGGGTCTCAACGAGGTCAAGGCATCCATCGATCGCTGGCGCGTCCTGGAGCCGGGCGCACAGGAGCGCACGGAGCTTGCCGTGCTGCTGCAGGCGCAGTCGGTCGCCATGGACCTGGTGCCCGCAGAGCCGCTTTGGAGTGCCAGCGACGCTGGTGCACTGGACGCCCTGGTGGCGAAACTGGCCGAGGACCTACTACAACTCGAATACGAACTGATTCCACACGGACTGCACGTGGCCGGTCGGGCGCCCTCGGTAACCGAGCGTGTGGACATGCTGCTGGCATTGGCCCAGGCAAGCCATGAGGTAATGCTGCCACGCGAAGCGGTGCAGACGCTGGTGGATGGTGGCGACGTGGACGCTGCGCTACGGGTGGGGCACCTGCCGCAGGACGCGAAGCACCGCGACATCCTGAACTCGCTGCGCGAGGCCAGCCAATGGCTTGCGAAGGACACCGAAGTGGACGCCATCCTGCGCGCCCTCGATGGCCGCTACATCCGGCCTGCGCCGGGCGGCGACCTCCTGCGCACGCCCGAAGTTCTGCCTACTGGCCGCAACATTCATGGGTTCGATCCGTTCCGCATACCCAGCGCGTTTGCCGTTCAGGATGGACGCAAGCAGGCCCAGCGTCTGCTGGATCGTTATGCCGCCGACGGACATCCCCTGCCCGAATCCATCGCCATGGTGCTGTGGGGCAGTGACAACCTGAAGAATGAAGGCGCCCCCATTGCGCAGGCACTGGCCCTCATGGGCGCGGCACCGCGCTTTGACAGCTACGGCCGTATTGCGGGTGCCACGCTGATTCCCCTGGAGCAATTGGGCCGGGCACGGGTGGATGTGGTGATCACCCTCTCGGGCATCTTCCGCGATCTGATGCCGTTGCAAATTCGTATGTTGGCAGAAGCTGCCTACCTGGCCGCTGCGGCTGCCGACGAGCCATTGCACCTGAACCCTATTCGCAAACACGCGCTGGCGCACCAGCAGGAGCATGGCTGCACGCTGGAGATTGCCGCCCTGCGGGTGTACGGTAATGCCGAGGGCGCCTATGGCTCCAATGTCAACAACCTCGTTGAGAGCAGCAACTGGAGCGAAGAAGGCGAACTGGCGGAAACCTATACCCGGCGCAAAGGCTTTGCCTATGGTCGCTCCGGTCGCGCCGAGCAGCGCACTGCCCTGCTGCAAAGTGTGCTGAGCAAAGTGCAGTTGACCTACCAGAACCTCGACTCGGTCGAACTCGGTGTAACGACCGTGGATAACTACTTTGACACGCTGGGAGGCATTACTCAGGCTGTCAAGGCGGCTAGCGGCGGCAAGACCCCGCCTGTTTACATTGGAGACCAGACCAAGGGCGACGGTGCCGTGCGCTCCCTTCAGGAACAGGTGTCGCTGGAGACGCGCACCCGCATGCTCAACCCCAAGTGGTACGAGGGCATGCTGGAGCATGGTTACGAGGGCGTGCGGCAGATCGAGGTGCATGTCACCAACGCCATGGGCTGGTCGGCCACCACCGGCCAGGTGCAACCCTGGGTCTACAAGCAGCTGTCCGAAACCTTCATGCTCGATCCGGCCATGCGCGAACGGCTGGCCAAGCTCAACCCCACCGCCTCCGCACGTGTGGCCAACCGGCTGCTTGAGGCGTCGGAGCGCAACTACTGGCATCCCGATGCCGACACATTGCAAGCCCTGCGCCAGGCCGGCGAAGAGTTGGAAGACCGCCTCGAAGGCGTACATGAAGGAGTCCCCGCATGATTGAAACCGCATCCATTCCTGTGTCAGGTATCCGACGCGGGGGCCGTCCTGCTGACGGCGAAGGCAGTGTGCAGGTGCAGCTCGATGCCTCGGTCAAGATTGGCACTGCCAAGGTGTTTGCCATCTACGGCAAGGGCGGCATCGGCAAGAGCACCACGTCGAGCAATTTGTCGGCGGCTTTCTCCAAACTCGGCAAAAGGGTGCTGCAGATCGGGTGCGACCCCAAGCACGACTCCACCTTCACGCTAACGAAAAAGATGCTGCCCACCGTCATTGACGTGCTGGAAACGGTGGACTTCCACGCGGAGGAGCTTCGGGTCGAAGATTTCGTTTTCCCCGGTTACAACGGTGTGATGTGCGTGGAGGCCGGTGGCCCTCCGGCGGGGACTGGCTGCGGCGGCTACGTCGTGGGCCAGACTGTCAAACTGCTCAAGGAGCACCATCTTCTGGAAGACACCGATGTCGTGATTTTTGATGTGCTGGGCGATGTGGTGTGTGGTGGGTTTGCGGCACCGCTTCAGCATGCCGACCGCGCACTGATCGTCACCGCCAACGATTTCGACTCCATCTTTGCCATGAACCGCATTGTTCAGGCCATTGGCGCCAAAGCCAAGAACTACAACGTGCGTCTGGGTGGCGTGATCGCCAACCGCAGCGCAGCCACTGACCAGATAGACAAGTACAACAACAAGATTGGCCTGAAGCTGGCTGCGCACTTTCCGGACCTGGATGTGATTCGCCGTAGTCGCCTGAAGAAGTGCACCCTCTTTGAGATGGAATATTCGCCCGAACTGGAAGCCGTGCAGAAGGAATACATGCGCCTGGCAGCCTCGCTGTGGCTGGGTACCGAGCCCCTGAATGCCGTCCCGATGAAGGACCGCGATATTTTCGACTTGCTCGGATTCGATTGAACCGCAAACCTATGGAAACCGCCAGCTACACCCAGCGCCGCAGCCAGATCGAAACCTACTTTGACCGTACGGCGGTCAAGGCCTGGGAGCGCCTGACGTCCGATGCGCCTGTCGGGCGCATTCGTGCCACCGTTCGCGCGGGACGCGACCGGATGCGCGCCAAGCTCCTGTCCTGGCTGCCGCAGGATCTGCAAGGCCGCCGTGTACTCGATGCCGGCTGTGGTACCGGTGCGCTGGCGGTGGAAGCGGCCCACCGCGGCGCACAGGTCGTCGCGATTGACTTGTCACCCACGCTGGTCAACCTGGCGCGCGAACGCATGCCCTTGCTCACAAACGGGGGCTCGATCGAGTTTTTGAGTGGTGACATGCTCAACCCGCTTCTCGGTCAGTTCGACCATGTCGTGGCCATGGACTCGGTCATCCATTACCAGACCGAGGATGCTGTCAAAGCCCTGGCCGCGCTGGGCCAGCGCACCACGCATTCGATCGTGTTCACCTATGCGCCGCGGACGCCGCTGCTGGCCACCATGATCACGATCGGTCAGATGTTTCCCCGCGGTGACCGGGCACCCTGGCTGCAACCCATGGCGCACAAGCGGCTCTTGCAATTGATGCGCGAAGACGCAGAACTGGCAAACTGGCAGGCCGCACGGTGTGAGCGAGTATCCAGTGGTTTCTACACCTCTCAGGCCATGGAGTGGAAACGCATATGAGACGGGCCATGTTTTCGAGTCTGGCGCGCCAATTGCCTTCGGCATGGCTCCCGTTTGCCGATGTGGCGAGTGCCGACCTGCCGATGGCGCGCTTGCTTCGCCTGTCCTTGTTCAAGGTCACGATGGGCATGACCACGGCGCTGATGATCGGCACGCTGAACCGGGTCATGATTGTCGAACTGGGCGTATCGGCCTGGCTGGTGGCACTGATGCTGGCCTTGCCCTTGCTGGTAGCTCCGTTTCGCGCCATCACCGGCTACCACTCGGATACCCACCGCTCGGCCTTTGGCTGGAAGCGCCTGCCCTTCATGTGGGGCGGAACCCTGGTTCAATTTTTTGGTCTGGCCATCATGCCGTTCGCATTGTTGGTCTTGTCCGGGCAGGGGGCCGTGCCCGTGCCCGACATCGTGGGCCAGGCTGCTGCGGCGTTGGCTTTTTTGGCCGTGGGTGCCGGTTTGCAAACCTCGCAGACCGCAGGGTTGGCCCTTGCCACTGACCAGGCCAGCGAAGCAACGCGCCCGCGGGTGGTTGCGCTGATGTATTGCATGCTGCTGGCCGGCGCTGTAATCGGAAGTTTGGTCTTCAGCTATCTGCTGGCAGATTTCACCCCCAAAATTCTGATTCAGGTTGTCCAGGGCTTCGCGCTGGTTGTACTGGCCCTCAATGTGGTTGCGCTCTGGAAGCAGGAGCCGCGCAACGCCCAGCGCGCAGCAGCCATGAAGACCGAGAAGTCGCCCCCATTCGCCGAGGTTTGGCGCCGCTTTATCCGCACGCCCAAGGTGAAGCGATTCTTGTGGGCCACCGGTCTTGGCACGATGGCGTTCAACATGCAGGACATTATTCTGGAGCCCTACGGCGGAGAAATTCTCCGCCTGAGCGTGGGCGCAACCAGTGCGCTCACCGCCATGCTGGCTGGCGGCGCACTGACAGCCTTCTTGCTGGCCGGCAGGTATCTCGCACGCGGTGCTGATCCCATGCGCATGGCCGCTTACGGCACCTTGGCTGGTTTACCTGCATTTGCTGCCGTCATATTTGCGGCACCGCTGGATTCCGGTTTGATTTTCAGGCTGGGCGCATTCGGCATCGGTTTTGGCGGCGGCCTTTTCGCCGTGGGTACGCTATACACCGCCATGCGCCTTGGAGAGGGCCGCTTTATCGGTTTCGCCCTGGGTGCCTGGGGCGCCGTGCAGTCTTTCGCTGCCGGACTTTCCATGTTCATTGGCGGCAGCCTGCGCGACATCATCAATAGCCTGGCCATGGATGGCACTCTAGGCAGCGCGCTGGCCAACCCATCCACCGGCTACAGCTTTGTATACCACATCGAGATGTATATGCTTTTCATCACGCTGATCGCCGTCGGTCCGCTCGTGCGGCGCAGTTCATCACCCGTCTCCCCGTCAACCAAACAGTTCGGCACGCCCGATCTGCAAGGCTGAGTCCCTTCGCAACCCAGGAGAACATCATGCAAGTAGGCGAAATAACCGGCTATGTCGATCTAGCCCAGATCATTCTTTATGCGTTCTGGGCGTTTTTCGCCGGAATCATCTATTACCTGGTTCGCGAAAACCACCGCGAAGGTTATCCAATGGAATCAGAAGGTCCGGGCAGCGCGGTTGTTACCGGATGGCCCATTCCCGAGCCCAAAATCTACAAGCTGGCCAACGGTAAAGAAGTCATGATGCCCGACCCCACGCGCATCGAGCCGCCGATCAACAACCGCCGTGATGGAACTTCCTACGGCAACCCGTACATTCCCACCGGCGATCCCATGACCGACGCCACGGGACCTTCCTCGTACGCGATGCGGGCCGATGTGCCGGACATAGATGTCCACGGTCACCCCATCATTCGCCCCTTGCGCGCACTGAGCGGCTACGGTGTATCCACCCATGACACCGATCCTCGCGGCTTGCCGGTCATTGGCGGGGACGACCAAGTGGCTGGAACAGTGGTAGACATGTGGGTCGACACCTGCGAAATGATGTTCCGATACATCGAAGTAGAAATCCATGCGGTCGGTTCGACACGCAAGGTCCTTTTGCCGGTGCCGTTCGCGCGTATCCGCAGCGACAGTGTCAAGGTCAACAGCATCTTTGCGGCACAATTCGGCGGCGTTCCCGGCCTCAAAAACCCCGAACAAATCACCCTGCTGGAAGAAGATCAAATTGCCGGCTACTACGGTGGCGGCACCTTGTATGCCCATCCTGATCGCTCGGAACCCATCCTATGACGTCTCTCCACAACGGCCGCGAGTACGAATTTGAGCCGGAGTTCGGCTTGCCAGAACCATTGCCCAAGGCCGAGCGCCTGATCTGGCAATCTTCGCCGAACGTGCGCGAGACGGCGATTCACATGTTCCACATGCGTAAGCTGGTGCTCTATTTCATCGCGCTGGGGTGCGTGCGGGTTGCATACCTGTCGGCCTCGGGGATGGCTTGGGATGAGGCGCTGATGTCCATGGTGTTGCCATCGGGCTTGGCGCTGATCGCGTTGGCTGCGACTTTCACGCTGGCATGGCTTACGGCGACAACCACGGTCTACACGTTGACTGACCAACGGATCGTCATGCGAGTCGGAATCGTGCTGACGCTGACCTATAACTTCCCCCTGCGGCTGATCGAGTCGGCTGGGCTCAAGGTGGGCACCACGGGTTTTGGCGACATTCCCATTGCGCTCAAGGGCGACACCCGAATCGCCTGGGTCCATCTGTGGCCCCATGCCCGCGCCTGGCGACTTGCCAGGCCCGAGCCGATGATGCGCTGCATCCCGGATGTGCAGCAAAAGGCGCAACAACTTTCACAGGCCTGGTCGCACGCGACCGGCGTTGTCGCGGCGCCAGCAGCTGACAAAAGGACCGATGTGCAGCCCATTAACTGGAAACCCAGCCTGACATGAAAACAAGCGCGCTGCCGTCCCCGGCCCCCGACACCTTCCCGCAGTGGGTGCTGTGGTGCGTGGGTTGCCTCTTGGCCTTTAGCTTGATCGCCGTGGGTTTGGTTCGCTTGACCGGGAACGGTCCGGACCAGTTGGCCGCCGCCATTACCGCAGAACGGTCGTTGCGTTTTGAGGACCGGCCTGACGGAGGTGTTTCCGTCATCGATGGAAATACCGGCCAACTTCTCACGGTAATGCATGGAGAGCAGGGCTTTCTGCGTGGCACCATACGCGCCTTGGCACGTGACCGTCGCTCCTACCAGATCGGCCCCGAGTTGCCGTTTACTTTGATCGCACGCACCGATGGCCGTCTTGGCCTGTACGATCCTCTGACCGGCCACCGCGTGGACCTGGAGTCTTTCGGCCCTGACAACGCTGCAGTATTTGCAACCTTCCTCACCATCAAACCAGTAGCTGAGTCAAACTGATCCGACTGGAGAATATATATGCAAGCCCCCGCCTCTATTGACTCGCCTGAAATGGCCGCCCTGAAAGCGAAGCAGGAGACCCTGCTGAGCCCGCGGTTTTACACCACCGACTTTGCCGCCATGGACAAGATCGATGTGTCGCCGATTCGGGCAGACTGGGATGCCATGCTGGCCGAGTACGAGGGGGACAACAACCATGATCACTTCCAGCGCACGCCAGAGTTCGCCGTTGAAGTGGCTCAGACGTTCAGCAAGGTATCGCCCGAGCTGCGCCAGGAGTTCACCGAGTTTCTGATCTCCTCGCTCACCTCCGAGTTTTCTGGCTGTATTTTGTACAACGAGATTCAGAAGAACGTCACCAATCCGGACATCAAGGCGCTCATGCGCTTCATGGCGCGGGACGAGTCACGCCATGCCTCGTTCATCAACCAATCGCTGAAAGACTTCGGCCTGGGCCTTGACCTGGGCGACCTCAAGCGCACCAAGGCCTACACGTACTTCAAGCCAAAATACATTTTTTACGCGACGTATCTGTCCGAGAAAATCGGTTATGCGCGCTACATCACGATCTACCGCCAGCTCGAACGCAACCCGGACAAGCGCTTTCACCCGATTTTTCGCTGGTTCGAGCGCTGGTGCAATGATGAGTTCCGCCATGGCGAATCGTTTGCCTTGATCATGCGAGCCAACCCCCATTTGCTACGGGGAGCCAACGTGTTGTGGATTCGATTCTTTTTGCTGGCAGTGTATGCCACCATGTACGTGCGCGACCACACCCGGCCGCAGCTCAAGGCGGCCATGGGTCTGGAGCCCACCGCTTACGACTATGAGGTGTTTCGCATCACAAATGAAATCACCAAGCAGGTGTTCCCGATATCGCTGGATATTGACAGCCCGGCATTTCGCGCGGGCCTGGCTAGACTGTTTCAAATCCAGACGGCGGTCGACGCCGCCAAGGCGCAAGGCGGCATTGCAGGCCTGGTCAAGCGCGGCTTCTGGTCGGTGGCTGCGGTGATTACCTTTGCCAGGCTCTATGTGATGCCCGTCAGGCGCCACGCATTGCCCGCTCAGGTTCGCATGGCTCCGGTCTGGTAGCCATGCTCGAGCTCTGGCTGCCTGTCGTCTTCGGCATCTTCATCTGGTGGTTTACCACCGGTTTGATATTGCTGCTGGACGGCTTGCCGCGCACCACCTTCCGCTGGAGCATTCTGATTTCATCGCTGCTGGCCCTCAGTGCACTGGTAGGCCTGGCGCACACTGCCAGCCAATCCACTGCGCTAGGCGCATACTGCGCCTTCACTTGCGCACTACTGGTGTGGGGCTGGCATGAGTTGACCTTTTTGACCGGGTCCTTGACTGGGCCGCGCAAGATTGCCTTCGCGCCCAACAAAGATGGCTCCGGTCGCTTTTCGCAAGCAGTAGCGGCCATTCTTTGGCACGAGTTGGCCATCATCGGCTGCGGATTACTGATCATTGCGATCACGTGGGGGGCCCAGAATCAGATCGGGACTTGGACATTTTTGGTGCTCTGGATCATGCGTACTAGCGCCAAGCTCAACCTCTACTTTGGTGTGCGCAACCTGAGTGAAGAGTTTTTGCCAGCGCATCTGGCCTACATGGGTAGCTACTTTTTGAAGCGTCCCATGAATTTCTTTCTCCCCCTCTCGGTCATCGGTTCTGGCATCGTACTGGCGTGGATGTTGGTGCGCGCTTTCGAGCCCGGCACCCCGACCGCCATGACCGTCGGATTGCTGCTGGTATCGACCATGCTGGCCATGGCCATCCTGGAGCATCTGCTGCTGGTCTTGCCCTTGCAATCCACCGCCCTTTGGAAGTGGGCACTGCGAAATCGCAAGACTGAGGCCACGATTGCGGCTGAACTTGCCACCAGGCCCAAACATGAAGACTTTCTCCGCGCCAGTTGAGCGCAGTATTCCCAATACGGAACACACCGGCGGCGGCGGTGGCGGCGGCGGACAGACCGACGCCCCTGTGGCGGTCGTCATCGGTTCCGGCTTTGGCGGTCTGGCTGCGGCGATTCGCCTGAGCGTCATGGGTTACCGGGTGCGGGTGCTGGAAAAGCTCGACGGCCCCGGCGGACGGGCCTATGTGCGCCGACAGGACGGTTTCACGTTCGACGGTGGGCCGACCATCATCACCGTGCCGTTTCTGTTTGAAGAGTTGTGGGCACTGTGCGGCCGCAAGTTGTCCGACGATATCGATCTGCGCTTGATGGACCCCTTCTACCGGGTCCGTTTTGACGATGGAACCCACTTCGATTACAGCGGTGATCCCCAGCGCATGCGCGGCGAAATTGCCCGGGTGAGTCAGGCCGACCTGGCGGGCTTTGACCGTTTCGTCGAGGAAGCAGACCAATGTTATCGGCTGGGGTTTGAAGCGTTGGGCTGCAAGGCATTCGACAGCATTGGTGATTTGCTGGCGGCCGTGCCCTCCATGATCAAAATGCGTGCCTGGCGCACCATGCATGGACTGGTGGCCAGCCACTTCAAGCATCCCAAATTACGCATGGCGATGAGCCTGCAGACCCTGCTGATTGGCGGCAACCCCTTCTCTGTCACGAGCGTTTACAGCCTGATCAATGCCCTGGAACGTCGCTTCGGTGTGTACTCCGCCATTGGTGGAACCGGTGCCTTGGTACGCGGCATGGTGAATCTGTTGGAAGGTCGCGGGGTGCCGGTTCGTCTGAACACCGAGGTGCGCAAGATTGTGGTGGAAGACGGCCGCGCGACCGGCGTCGAGTTGGCCAATGGAGAACATGTGCGCGCTGACATTGTGGTCAGCAATGGCGACACGGCCTGGACCTACAAAAATCTGATATCCCCGGAGCATCGCCGCCATTGGACAGACGCCAAGATTGACAAGGGCCGTTACTCCATGAGCCTGTTTGTCTGGTACTTCGGAACGGATCGCCAGTACACTGAAGTCCCCCATCACACGATGGTTCTGGGTCCCCGTTACGAAGCGCTGCTGACAGACATCTTTGAGGGTCACAAACTGGCAGAAGATTTCAGTTTATATCTGCATCGCCCTACCGCCACTGACCCATCTGTTGCGCCGGCAGGCTGTGACACTTTTTATGTACTTGCGCCGGTGCCGCATCTCGACAGCGGTACCGACTGGGCAACGCATGCCGAGCCTTACAAGCAGGCTGTCGCCAAGCGACTGGAAGAAACCCTGTTGCCGGGCTTGCGCAGCCACATCATCAGTTCACACGTGATGACTCCGCAAGACTTTCACGACAGGCTGCTGTCTGTAAAAGGTGCCGCGTTCGGACTGGAGCCGTTGTTGCTGCAGAGCGCGTGGTTTCGACCGCACAACCGCAGCGAGGACATTGAAAACCTCTATATGGTCGGCGCCAGCACCCACCCGGGCGCGGGTATGCCGGGCGTGCTGATGTCTGCGAAGGCACTCCAGACCGTTGTCCCTCCCGTGTCACGCCATGTCCCTGCTTGATACTGCTTCTGCCGTCCAACCCAGCTACGATTTTGAGGCCTGCGAGGCGCTGATGGCGGGCGGATCCAAAACTTTCTTTGCGGCCTCCCGGTTGCTGCCGGAACGGGTACGCGGGCCGGCGATTGCCCTGTATGCGTTTTGCCGGGTGGCGGATGACGCTATCGACTTTGCAACCGACCGGGCAAGCGCTCTGGTTCAGCTCAACGAACGCCTGCGCTGCATCTACGCCGACACACCGATGGACTTTGAGTCCGACAAGGCGCTGGCAGCAGTGGTGCGCGAATTTCACTTGCCTCTGGAGTTGGTCAGTGCACTGCTGGAGGGCTTTGAGTGGGATGCCGAAGGACGGCGCTACGAAACCCTGGAAGAGCTGCAGTCGTATGGCGCGCGGGTGGCCGGCAGTGTGGGTGCCATGATGGCGGTCATCATGCGTACCCGCAGCGAACAAGCGCTGGCGCGTGCCTGTGACCTGGGCGTGGCCATGCAACTGACCAACATTGCCCGCGACATCGGTGAGGACGCGCACTGCGGCCGGCTCTACATTCCGCTGCAATGGATGCGTGAGGTGGGGCTGGATCCGGATGAATGGATGAAAACCCCCTTATTCGATGACCGTATCGCTGCGGTCGTTACGCGCTTGCTGGCGGCTGCCGATGATCTGTATCGGCGTTCAGAGCACGGCATTGGTCAACTGCCCCGCGATTGCCGTCCGGCCATCCGGGCCGCTCGGCTGGTGTACGCCGAAATCGGTCGGGAGATCGAGCGCGGTGGCCTGGACTCCATTAACCACCGAGCCGTGGTATCCGGACGCCGCAAACTGGGGCTGCTGGCCCGCGCCTGCGGCGCGGCGCTGCTGGCCCCGGCAGATCCCACCACGACGCTGGCTCCCTTGGCCGCCAACCAGTTTTTGGTTGACGCGGCCTTGGATCAGGCACCGTCGAGCACATCCCACCCGACTCGCCGTCGTTCGTTTGAAGAACGTGCTGCATGGGCTGGCGATTTGTTGGAACGACTGGCGCGCCAGGACCTGGAGCGTGGGGCGACCCACATCCGCCACAACACACCGAGCAGCCAATGACCAGCGTAGGCTCGTCCTTGCTGTGGGTGAAGGTGTTGGTGCTGCTGGGTGCCTTGGGCCTCTTCGTCTGGTGGCAGTTTCGCGATCTGGCCCGCGCCCGCAAACAGAGGGAGCGCGCGGCGAAGTCGCCAAACCAGAATCCTCGCAGCTAAGCTTTCGAGGCACGTGCCTCGGAGCGCGCCAGTTCACGCGGCGCCTGAGACGAGGCTTTGACCCCGCTGGTGGCCAGGCCCTCGACAAACAGCTGTTCGATCTTTGGGGCGGCCCGCAACAGCTCACGTTCAGCCATCGGTGTATGCAGCCAGGCCCGCAGCCAGTGCAACACCCGAATCCAACCCGGCACCCAGATTCGGCGCGCACGTCGGGTGAACCCGTCGACGATCATCAGCGCAGCTGCATCCGCTTCCATGGCGTTGCGCAGCACAGCTGGTGCGGTTTCCTGCAGCCGGACAAACGCCGGGTGTAATGAGCCTTCGGTCATGAGCGGCGTCTTGACCCAGGATGCATGGATCACGCCCAAGTCCACCCCATGACCCGCCAACTCGATACGCCACGCGTTGCACATCGCCTCTACTGCAGCCTTGGAAGCTGCATAGGCAGACACCGCCGGCGGGTGGGCAAACGATGCCAACGAGGCGCTTACGGCCACGTAGCCTCGAGATTGCACAATAGCGGGTAGCGCCGCACGCACGGTATTGAATACGCCAAACACATTGACCTCCAGGCACCGTTTCCACGCCACAGGGTCGGTGTAAGCCAGCGGACCGAACGCGGCAATACCGGCATTAGCCCACACAATGTCGATGCGGCCGAACCGCGCCAGGGTCAGGGCCACCGCATGCTCGCATTGCGCCAGGGACGTCACGTCTGCTGCAACGGTAAGCACCTCGCCACCCAGCGCCGCCGCCACTTGCGCCAACGGTGCGGCGTCGCAATCGACCAGGACGGGTATGGCTCCGCGCTGTTGCAGGACCTTGGCGGTAGCAGCGCCAATGCCCGAACCGCCACCGGTGATGAGAACAATCAAGCCCTGCATGCCAACTGATGTCTGCCTGGACGGGCATGAAACATACTGCGCCTATGCAATCTTGGTGATCATCAAGTAGAAAATCGGCAACGGAACCACGGTGGCGATGGCGCCGCTGATCTGCCAGATGCGCGACAGTTTCAGGTACTCGGGCGTGATGGCCTTGTCGCGCCTGAGTAACACCCGCTGGCGCAATTGAATGGGCACCAGCACCAGCGCCCAGATAAGTCCGGACAATCCGAACAGGCCGTAGGACCAGGCGATCCAGGTCTGCGAGCTGGCTCCGCCGTAGCGCTCAGCCAGAAGCGAACCGGTGTAGACCACCAACAAGGCCCCGGTCAGGGTAAACAGCAGATCGGTGATCAGCACCAGGCGGTTGCTAAAGGCAATCACCTCATACTTCCCGGTTCTCTCCGCCAGGGCGGCCCAAGTCCCGCTCACCACAACATTGCCCAGGAACAAACAGGCCGAGAGCACATGCACAATCTTCACGGTGTCTCCGGCGATCATGAGGCTTCCCTCACCAGACCCGGCGCGGCATGCGCCAGGGCAGCATCCAGCGCATCGGTAGTGCGGTCAGTCGCTGGGGTTGCAAGGTTTCATGCACGGCGGTGACCGATTCACCCAGCAACTGGGTCTGCAACAGGCTACGGGCATAAAAAGGTGCGTCCTCCAGGGTTTCCAGCACACGCGTGGTAGAGCCGGCATCCGATCGAACAGACCGCTTGATACGCCAAAAAGTCGATGGCAAGGCCTCGCGCCGCGGCGGCGCCTCAAATGCATGAACCATGCCCTGCGGGGTAAATCGTTGGGCGATCACCCGCTCACTGCCATTGGTTTGGCGCACATCGTACATGACCGCGGTGCTGCCGTCAGCCAGACTCGCACGCGACCAGTCCCAGACGTTGAACGGGCGTGTGACTGGCTCGTCCCCTTCGTTGCTGTCCAGATAGGCCTGCCCCTTCCAGTTGGCTTGGGGTCGCTCCAGGTCCACCTCAACACGGGCGCATGGCGCAATCGGCCCCCACCGATGGTGCCCGGCATCGTCAAGCGCCGCGACATAGGAACACAGCGCTTTCGGAAAGATCCGGACCTTGCCGCGGATGCGAAAAGGAAAGGGCGCGCAAACCTCATCCAGATGAATGCTGAGGTGGTCCTGATGCCAGTGCAAATTGCTCGGACCCACGCCAAAGTGGCGCCGGTCGCGCTGCACTGCGGCACGGGTGCGCTCGGTCATGGCCCAACGTTTGCCGGCAGCGCCATACAGGGCCACATTGATGGCGCAGTGATTGTCCGGGTCGACGCTATTCCCGCGGCGGGCAAACGCCGAAGCGTAGTACGGAGAAAACACACTGCCCACAAAAGCAATGATGCTCAAGGCGTATCGGCCGTCATCGCTGATGGCGTCGACATACCACCAGAGATACGCACCCGGCCCAACTTCTTGGTCGAAACGAGGTGCGCCATCACGGTCTCGGCCGCCAGTTGCCCCGACAGCGCCGCCATCGGCACCCCCGGCCCCGGATGGACGCTGCCACCCGCCAGGTACAGCCCCGCAAGCTTGCTGCTGGAGTCCTGCCGCATAAAGGGGGTCATCCAGCCGTGGGATGCCCTGCCGTACAGCGCCCCACCCGTGCCCGGGAACAGGCGGTTGAAATCGTTCGGTGTCGTCGTCACCCACTGGGCGGACGCGGGGTCGATCTCCAAACCGCAACGGCGCATCAGCTCCAGGCTTTGCTGCTGGCATGTTTCTATCTCCGTGGCATCGCAAGGTCGTAGGTCACCGTCGGCGGGGGCATTCACCAGGCACAAAAGGCGTTCGGCCTGCCCCGGGTTCTGGGCATCGTCCTGGCGGTCTTGCGCGCACACGTAGACGGTCCCGCGCTCAGGTAGGCGGCGGCGGCTGAAGATGTCCGTGAATTCACTGCGGTAATCGGTATCAAAAAATACGTTGTGTCGTACCAGCGGAAAACCGGCGGTGCAGGCTTTGACAGACCAGGTGATCGCCGACAGGGACCTCTGCGCGCGACGGGTAGCAGGCGAGGCTGCACGGGCAGCCTCGCCCAGCAAGCCTTGGCCCAACGCGCTGGCATCTCCATTGAAGACCACGGCGTCGGCATCAATGCGCTCGCCATTACCCAGCTCTACGCCACAGGCCCGTCCATCTCGCACCAGTATGCGTTGACAGTGCGTACCCATGCGCAGCACGGCACCTTGTTGTTGCGCCAGATCGGCTAGTACATGGGCCAATTGGTGCATACCGCCTTGCACCGACCACACGCCGTCCAGTTCCACGTGAGCGACCAGCATCAGGGTGGCCGGCGCCAGCCAGGGGGAGGCGCCGCAGTAGGTGGCGTAGCGGCCAAACAGTTGTTGAAGACGGGGATCGTGAAAGTGTTTGCCAAGGGCTTGCCACAGGGAAGAAAAAGGCCCCAGACCCGCCAGCGTTCTGAGCCCGCCCAGGCCCAGGTCACCTGCCATTCCCATCAGGCTAGGGCGCGATGAGCGGATGTAGGGACCTTCCAGGCACTGGTACACCGCACGCGCCTGCTGGCAGAACGCCAGAAACCGACGGCCTTCCGACGGAGAGCTGAAGGCCGCAATGGCATCCGCGGAGCGGTGCACGTCCGAGTAAAGGTCCAACCGATGGTCATGGTCGCGCCACGCGTGGCGTGCCAGCACAGACAGGGGTTGCAGGTTCAGCACTGCATCCAGCGACTGGCCCACGGTGTGAAGGATCTGCTCAAACACCCAACGCATGGTGAACACGGTGGGCCCGGAGTCGATCGGCGAACCGCCCACCACCACCTGGCGCATCTTGCCGCCAGGCGCGTCGGCTGTCTCCACGAGAGTCACGCGCACGCCCCGGTGCGCCAACAGCAATGCACTGACCAGGCCACCGACGCCGGCACCCACCACCACCACATGGTGTGCGCGAAGCGTTGCGGGCTCAGCCATAGTGGCGTCCCCGCCACTGGCCGCTCAAGGTCAGTGGTACGAAGCGCACGAACATCGACTCCGAGAAAAACTGGCCCTCATGGGCCGCGCGGATAGCGGCGAGATGTGCACCCGAGCGCGCATAACGATCCATGGCCTGCACACTGCTCCACAGACTGAAGGTGGCTTGCCGAAAAAGTGGTGCCTCACCCACGCCGGTGGCAAGCAGGCAGTCGGCGGCGTTGTTGAGCGATATCTCGCTGGCTGGCTGCATGCGCCAGAACGCCCAGACGCGAGAGGGGCGGATTGAAGCGCGGGTCAGGGTGGCAATCGGCCCGAAGTCAGGCTCGGTGGCCGTGACGTCTATTTGCTGGCCCGACCATGTGCCTTTGCAGGAATAGGCCCGCAACTTGGCAGTACAAAATTCAAGGGAACGACGGGAATAACGTTTGACCATGTCAGATGCCAAAAACCGATCGGCACAAGCCTCGTCCTGGAAAATGCAAAACAGGGCCTGCCGGGAAGCACTAGGTTTCAAGCCGAACCCGCCATCAAAACCACTGCCCATGACCTTGAAGAATACCAAGCCAGGAATATCGCGCATCTGAAAGCGCTGCACCACAAACCGGGCGTAGCCCCACCAGCGAAACCGTGGCGCAATGTCTGCCAAGAGAAACACTGCTACCGCGGCACCTCCCGCAGGTTGAACGAACGGGAGCGAGGGTGTCATGGATCATCAAAAACGTACAGGCCCCTGATTCCCGAAAGAATGCAAGGGCCAGCGAGCAGCTCTGTTAAGGCTTGACCGTCGGATTCCAGATTTTACGGCCCGGGGTATGGGACCTGCTTTGGAATCACCTGTGGCAACAGCGCCGGGTCTATCGGTGCCTGCCACGAGGTGATGTAGGCAGGAACCACGTGGTGCTTGACCGACCAGAGGTACCAGTTGTCGACCACGGGGCCCGTCAACAAAATGCCGATGCCACCCACCAGCGGGCACAGCACGGCGAACCACCAGGCCCAGCGGTGAATCGACTCCATGGTGGCATTGAAGCCCATGGTCCAGCGCCAGAACAGCCCCGCGCGCTCAGAGGCCGTACCGCGGTCGACGATCTGCTCAATCTCGCGTTCGCCACCAAAACGGCTCACGGCCAGAATGGTTGCACCATGCATGGCAAACAACAGCACCGAACCGTACAGAAACACGATCGACAGCGCATGGAAGGGGTTGTAGAAGAGGTTGCCGTGGCGAAGTGACACCGCAGAGACCCAGTCTAGGTGCGGGAAAATGCCAAACGGCACGGCTTCCGACCAACTACCCATCATGATGGGGCGAAAAAATCCGCACACCAGATAGAGCCAGATGGCGGCTGCAAACGCCCAGGCCACATGGGTTCCCAGGCCCAGTTGGCGCGCGCGCCGGTAAATGCGGGTCCACCACAGGATCAGCGAGGTGGTGAGCATAAAGCCAGCCACCAGCCACCAGCCACCCTGGTTGAGCGGGGGAATCTGCAAGCCATAGCTAGGAGCCGGTGGCTCCAGCGCGAGCCAGAACAGCTGTCGGATCAATTGCAGCGGATTCCAGTCGACGGCCGCCAGCATGTTGAAGCCAATAATGTTGAAAGCCAGTGTTCCGCACAGCAACGAGGCGACGCCTAACCATCCAAGGTAAATCGGTCCGATCTGCGCATTGCCCAAACGCCCCAGGATGTGCAGGAAAAAAGGCGTTCCGACCCGCTGAGAGTCGCCCCTGGGCAAGGGAATGCCCATGGAGCCAGGCCCGGTAGGCTGTACGGTGGTGAAAAGATTCTGATATTCCGCCATGGTGTTCTCCTAGACTTGATGGCCCCAGATCGGCATGTTCAGCCACCAGCCCCACCATTCGGGCCATCCGCGTGTCCAGAAAGGACCACTGATAACGATGCAAAGTGCCGAAAACCACACAGCCGCCAGTGCAAGGAACAGACCCAAACGGTGAATACCCAACGTTCCAACGGAGTAGCCGATGACATCACGGAAGAAGGTGTCTTCGTGTTCTGGTGTCTTGACCACTTCGCCCTTTTTTGGGTTGGTGGCTGACAACACCAAACCGCCGTGCATGGAGAGTGCAAGCACCGTAGCAAAGAACAGACTGGCTGCAATCATGTGCGCCGGGTTGTAGTGAAAATGCAGGTATTGGTAGGCCGTGTTGCTGACCCAGTCCAGGTGGCTGTAAATGCCGTAGGGAAACGCATGGCCCCAGCCACCCATCAACACCGGGCGAATGACCTGCAACGTGAAATACGCAAAGATCGCGAATCCGAAAGCCACTGGGACATGGATGCCCATGCCGAGCTTTCGACAGATCTCTACCTGGCGCAGCATCCAGGACACAAAAGACCCCAGGGCACAGACGGTGATGATCTGCCACAACCCTCCCTCCATCATCGGCGCCATGCGTAGTCCGTATGACAGGTCGGGTGGCGCGATGCTGATCTGCCACAAGTTCCATGTGGGGCCGGCCGCCGCGCCCCACAAAATCATGGTGGTGCCGACCAACGCGAAAAACAGGGTCGAGACTCCAAAGAAGCCGACATAGAACGGCCCGACCCAGAAGTCGAACAGGTCACCCCCTATCAGGGTGCCACCGCGTACGCGGTACTTTCTCTCAAAGCTCAGCATTGCCATGGGGGCTCCTCTGACCGGCATGCGCGACCCTGCGCAATCCGGGCTCAGTCAACGATTGTTCTTGAGGGTGCTCGAAGCGGACCGGACAGGCTCCGCTTCTCGCACCGCTACGGCAGCCTACGCAGCCGTTACTTGGCAGGAGGCAGCGCTGCATTTTGTGCAGCTTTTGCGGCCTTAACCGTGTCCGGATGCCACGTGTTGATGTTGTAACGATCACCACTGATCTGAATCAAGTGAATGCTCGTCGAGACGAACGCGATCAACAAGCCAGTGCCAATGATCGCCTTGCGGGGATCAACAATACGCCAATAACGCCACATAATAATTTCCTTTCAGTTAACCGATTAGCGAGACCACGGTGTAAGTTGCAGAACGCACACTTTCAAACACTGACTGGGTACCCTCTGCCCCCGGCAACCATGCACGCCAGTTCACAAAGAACATTTGCCCCACGATTGCCAAAAACAGAAAGACACAGAAAAGCGCGACAAAAATCACCCGGAATCCTTGCATAGGACTTCCGACCGCCATTGGACGCTGTTGAAAATGCAGTTGTGCCATAGTCATCTCCGTGGGAAGTTCGTTAGAACCAGGGACGCCAGATCCATACCAAACTGTGCGCAAAGAACGCGCCCACAGCCCACAACAGGTATCCCTTGATGTAGTAGCCGTGGAATTCTTGGCACTCTTCGTCCGTCAGACCCGACGGATTGGCGGTTTGAGCCATATTTAATACCTCACTTGAAAAGCCTTTCGGCTACACCGTACCTTGCAAGAGTACGGAACGAACTGCCACGGCGCAGTTAACGCCATTGCAGGCTAGGCGTCCGCGGAACGGGCGCTTGCCCCGGTTACCTGCGACAGAAGCGACGCTTTTCATGCGGCGACTCCCGTTTTGGGTAACTTGAACAACTCTGAGAATCGATTTGCCTCCACTTGGGGGCGACCGGTCTCGCGTGCATCGCGCTCGGCGCGGTCACGTATTTGCTTGGCGGCAGAGATCCTCACCAGAACTGGCTCAGCCGCTATCATTTCTTCCAGAAGTGCATGGGCTTGCGGCTCCCAGGGCAAGGGTTTTTCCGAGGCAACGCGGCTGGGCGTGGCGTCGATCTTGTCCAGCTCTGTGCCCAGCGGCAGGATGTGGAACAGCGCGTCAAACAGCGCGTTGCAAAACTCCTGAATGATGTACGTCGCCCCCGCATACCCCATGAACGGCGTACCCGTGTGGCGACGAATAATGGGAAGCGGGAACGACGCCGGGATAAAGGTGGCCTTCATCATCTGGCCACCTCCGCATTCAGCCAAATAGATGCGCTCGTTGTAGCTGCCATACATGACCAGCGGCGTTTTCGAAGCAACCAACCGGCGCACTTCGGCGTTGTCGGTTTTTTCACCTGGACAGCGAGCCACCGCAAAGTTGCAGGGCAGGCCCATTTCATCTTCCAGGAAATGGCGGATACCGCGGGTATAGGTCTCGTTGGCCACTACTGCGAAGCTGGCGGTGCCAAAGAAGTCCTGGGTTACCGAGCGCCACAAATCCCAGATGGGTTTGATGGTCGTGTGCTTTTCGCGCTCGATAAACGGTTCGGGGTCCAGTCCCAGCAACTCGCCCAGTTTGCGCAAAAACTTGGTGGTACTGTGCAGGCCGATGGGCGCCTGCAGGTAAGGACGCTCCAGTGCCTCGCACAGCATGCGCCCGAACTCGCGGTACATGCAGACATTGACATCAGCTTCCACCAGGCGTGACACATCGGCCAGGTGACTGCCCAGCGGAAAAACCATGTTGATTTCGGCGCCGATGCCTTGCACGAGACGGCGAATCTCGGCCAGGTCACTGGGGGAGTTGAACGTGCCGTAACAGGGGCCGATGATGTTGACTCGGGGCTTTTCGCCGACCGGCCGTTCGGCAAACGGTTTGCGAGCCGGCACATGCTTGAGCCCATATTCCGACCACAGCCAGAACATGGCACGGTTGGCGCACTGCCATTGGTCTTCGTCAATCGTTCGGGGCAGGAACCGCATGATGTTGGTGCCCGCCGGTGTCACGCCACCACCAATCATCTCGGCGATCGAACCGGTCACCACCACAGAAGGCAGGTCCGGGTCCAGCGCGGCATGTGCCCGGCGCATGGAGCCTTCAGTACCTTCGCGACCCAACTGCTCCTCGGCCAGACCGGTGACCACAATCGGCAGTTCATGCGGCGGCAAGGCATCCGTGTAATGCAGCACCGAAGTCACTGGCAGATTCTCGCAACCTACAGGCCCATCGATCACCACTTGCAGGCCCTTGATGGCGGTGAATACATACACCGCCCCCCAATAACCTCCAGCGCGATCGTGATCCAGAACCAGCATTTACATCATCTCCTCGGCTTTGCGCTTTTTCGCAAGCTTTACGGCCTGCCGACGCTGCTCGGCCTTGAACTCGGGGCGATCTTTCGGGACCCCGTTGGCAGCCTCCCAGACACCGGACGAATGCCCCTGGCCCACGGAGCCGAAGAACTCTTTCATCTCGTCAAAGCGGTGCTTGTTACCGATCGCATTGTTGATAACGGTAGCCAGTGAACCAGCGCCTCCAGGACCCATCAAGGGGCGGGCAGAAATAAGGTTGGTGAAATAGAGCGATGGAATCGTGAGCTCTTTGGCAGCCTGCACGATGGGCGTGGTGCCAATCGCCAGGTCGGGCTTGAACTCATGCATCGCTGCAAGGTCCTGTTCCAACGAAGCGCGAAACTGGACCATCACGCCCTTGCTTTGCAGCCATTGAACATCGGCCTCGTTCCACGGAGTGCGTGGACAGGCGCTGCCGACATAACGCAGGTCTGCACCGCTTTCAACCAGAAGGCGACCGACCAGCAATTCGGAGCCCTCGTAGCCACTCAGCGTAATGCGGCCCTTGATCGGCATGCGGCCGAGCGCGCCGCGAATGGCCGGCAAAAACTTGTTCTTGGCTGAATCGATCTTGTCTTGTGCCACATTGGTTGCGACCCCAATGGCTTGCAACCAGGCTTCGGTGCCTTCGTAGCCCACGGGCGCCGAGCCGACCATCGTACGGCCCGCGGCCTCGAACTCCCGCACACTGGCGGTATAGAAAGGGTGGATCGCGGCGACCGCCGCGCAGTCCAGCGCAGCATATAGCTCTCGCCATTCCCGGGTCGGAACCACGGGGCCAGCGGCCAGACCCATCGGCTCCAGCATCATGCCGATGATGACGGGATCTGCTGGAAACACTTCGCCCAGAATCGTGATGGTGGGCTTCTCGGATTTGCCGGCGCGAGGGCTTTGAACCGGGCCCGCTTCGGCTTCGCCGCGCGCGTAGCGCAGCATGGCACCCGCCAAGACGTCTTTGGCTTCAGCATGGGTCGGCACACCAAAGCCGGGCACGTCGATACCGATGATGCGAACACCGTTGATCTCTTTGGGGAGAATCTGCAGTGGCACACCACTGGCTGTGGGCACGCACAAGTTGATGATGATGATGGCGTCATACAACGCCGGATCCGCTTGCTGATAAACCGACTCACGGATATCTTCAAACAGTTTGCCGGTCACCAGCGATTCAGAATTGAAAGGCACATACCCCACACTGCGCCGTGCCCCGTAAAAGTGCGACGTGAACGTCAAGCCGTAAACACAGCACGCTGAGCCCGACAAAATCGTTGCGGTGCGGCGCATCCGCAGACCCACGCGCAGGGAGCCAAAGGCTGGGCACATGCTTTGGGGCTGGTCGTGCGGACCGGCCTTGGCATCACGTGGATAGTCCTGCGCATATTGATCCAGAATCTCAGACTTGCCCGCCGACTTGGCGGCCGCCAGCATGGCCTCGCCACCGGAGTGGCAGCCCATGCCATCGCCTTCCAGAGCCGTTTGGATCGGCTTGTCCGGCATGGGAATAATGGGGATGACTTGGCTCATGGGGTGGTGCTCATCAGACTTCGTCGTAAACCACTTCGAGGGTTTCCTTGACCAGCTCTTTTTTGCCACACATGTCGAACTGTGTCGCTGGCTCGAGCACCACATTGCGGCCTACCGCGGAGGCCGAGAACAGGCCCAACAACTCGTCTTGCGACATGGGTTTCGGGCGCATGGGCAACGAGGTGCCGACGTTGGCTGCCAATTCGGCGAACATGGGGCCCCAAACCGAATCGGGCCGGCCGATGATTTCATAGCTGGCGCTCTTGCGGCGGATGTCTTCGTTGGCTGGAATGGTGGACAGCACCGGGATGCCGACATGGGTGGCGAAAGCGGCCGCCTCGCCGGTGCCGTCATCGCGGTTGATCACCATGCCGGCCACGCCGACATTGCCACCGAGTTTGCGGAAATACTCCACCGCAGAGCAGACGTTGTTCGCGACGTACAAAGACTGCAAATCGTTGCTGGCCACCACGATTACCTTCTGGCACATGTCACGCGCAATGGGCAATCCAAAGCCGCCACAAACCACGTCACCCAGAAAGTCGAGCAACACGTAGTCAAAGCCCCAGTCGTGAAACCCGAGTTTCTCCAGTAGTTCGAAGCCGTGGATGATGCCGCGCCCACCGCAACCCCGCCCCACTTCGGGCCCGCCGAGTTCCATGGCGTACACGCCATCGCGCTTGAAGCACACATCGCCAATCGCAACAGCCTCACCGGCGAGTTTTTTCTTGGACGAGGTCTCGATGATGGTGGGGCACGCCCTGCCTCCGAACAGCAGCGAGGTGGTATCGCTCTTGGGGTCGCAGCCGATGAGAAGTACTTTCTTGCCCTGCTGCGCCATCATGTAACTGAGATTGGCCAAGGTAAAACTCTTGCCGATGCCGCCCTTGCCGTAGATGGCGATGATTTGGGTTTCCTTGGTCGGCGCGCCTGTATGCACTGCCGGGGGTTCAACGGCTGCTTCCTGCCGCAGGCGTTCGACAAACTTCACAGGTTGCGAATTTTTTTCAACAGAGGTAGTCATGCGTTTGCGCTCCAATCGAGAATCATCTTCAGGCAGGCAATGTCGCCAAAGGCTGTCTCGTAGGCCTTGGTTGCGCTGGCCGGCGACTCGCAATGGGTGATCAAGCCGTCGAGTGAGAGTCGCCCACTGTTGATCAACTCGGTGACAGCGATCAGGTCCGGTTTCTTCCACTGCGCTGCAACACGGATTTGTGCTTCACGCATGAATGCCGGGGCATACGCAAAGTGCAGGTCCTGTTTGTAGAAACCGGCGAGAACAACCTCTCCACCCGGCGCAATACGCCCAATGAGGGTATCCAGCAATTTGGAGTCGCCACTTACGTCGTATATGGCGTTGTAATCCTTGCGGGGGTCGGCATCGGGGTGAACCACCTGGTAGCCCTGCGCCCCCGCCATTCGCCCGGCTTGTGTTTCCCATACGGTTGGCGCGGGCCCACCGGCTTCCACGGTCATGCGCGCAAGCAGGCGCCCCATGACACCATGACCCACGATCAGATCCGGCGGACGGATGACGGGGCGTGTGCCTCCGCACGCTACGGCGTGGTAGGCCGTAGCCGCCAGCGCTATCAGTACAGCCTGCGCGCCCAAAGACTCATTGACCGCAACAGCACGGTCATGTGGAACGATGAGGTCTGACGCGGACCCTCCGAACAGGCTGCGCACACCCTGCAGGCAGTTTGCGCCGGGCACAAACACGCGCTGACCTATTTGGACCGAGGTGTCGCCGCCAGTTCTGACGACCCGTCCGACCGTTTCATAGCCGGGCACCAATGGGTATCCCATGCCAGGAAACGCCGGCATGCTGCCATCCCAGAGGAGTCGTTCGGTACCGGTGCTGATACCGGTGTACTCCACTTTGACCTGAACTTGGCCATCCGAGAGCTCGGGCAAATTCAGCGCACGAATCGAAAGATGCTGTGGCTGGTCGAAAACGATGGCTTGTGCTTTCATGATTTGATTTTTGATCTGACAGTTCACGATGTCAAGCAATCGTTACAGTATTTGATACGCATTAGGGTAAACACTTATCTTTTCCGCGCAATGAGGATGCGTGTGTGAATGGGCATGGCGTTGGAGAGCAACTTGATCTGGCTAAACCCGGCCTCTGCCAACATGCAGGAGAGTTTTTCCGCGGTACGCAGCTGACCTTCACCCATTGCCATCAGGTAGAAATGAAAATACGCGTCGCTTGCGCCCTGCGCCGGGTCGGTATGCGCCATGGGCTCCGCCAGCAGAAAAGTGCCGCCAATGGGCAGTGCATCAAAGACCTTGCGCAAGATGGTCCGCACGGCCGCATCAGGATGGTCATGCGCCACGCGGATCAATGTGATCAAGTCGGCGCCCGCAGGGAGTACGTCGTCAAAAAAGCTGCCCGGGGCGTACGCAACTCGTTGTCCTATTCCCAGTGCTGCATGGTGTTGCTGCGCAACAGGCAACACCGACGGCAGGTCAAACAGGGAGAAGGTCAAATGGCTTTCCCGCAATGCCAACGCCGCCACAAACTGCCCTTTCCCTCCCCCCACGTCCAGCACACGACGATGGTTCCCGAAGTCGTACGACCGTAGCAACTCCTGCACAACAAAGTTCTGGGAACTCGCCATCAGCTGGGAGTAGCGCTTGGCATGGGTGTCCTGCACAGTGCCATCGTGGGTCGCGTCCGCCTGCGCATAGGGCCAGTACTGCGCCATATGTCCACGCCCGGTGTCGCGCAGAAAATCCACTGGCTCCAGCATGTCCCGGTAAAGCAGGTTGTTGTGCTCCACCATGGCCTGTATGCCGGGGTGCGCCGCAATTGGTGCGCCGAGCGGCCCCAGGGCATACCTTCCTGCGCTGCGTCGTTGCAACAGCTGCAATGCCACCGCAGACTGCACCAACCGCTGCAGTGACGCAGCAGGAATCTGCGTGCGCGCCGCCAGTTCCTCAATGGTTGCGGGCGCCTTTTGAACGATCGTGAAGACATTCAGCTGGACGCAGGCGAGCACGACCTGCGAATGCACGAACCCGGCCATGAGATCAAAAACCTGTTGCGTCCTTCGTCTGACGACCCAGCGGGTCAGTGGGTTTGACAATGCCCAGCTGTAGCCACGGGGCGTCATCATCCAGCGGTTCAGGCGGTCCCGCGATTTCTCCCACCAGCGACCTTCTATCGGGCTTGGCACAGTAGGGTGTGCGACTTCAAGGTCACTCATCCAAGCGCCAGTTTGCATGCCGGCAAAGCAGACGTCACACGGTAGTTGGTCCGCGTTTCGATCGGCACGAGGCGCTCGGCCTCTTGGCGCACCATGTCCTGCATCAAGGCCCTACTGGCGCACTTCGGCACGCTCGACACCGCTTTGTCCATCAGCCCTTCAAAATACCGCACCGCACCTCCCAGCCCCAGCGCACTGGCTGAACTGGGGCGTCCGTTGAGCACATCCTGTCCAGTCGGCTTTCCCAACATTTCCGCCTGCCCCAGAACATCACGGATGTCATCGGCCACCTGATAGGCCTCGCCCAGGTGCGCACCCAGGGCAATCCAGGGCTTGGGGTCCGCATCGCAGGCGAGTGCGCCGGCACACGTGGATGCCACGAACAAGGCGCCTGTTTTCGCACGTTGGTATTGGCCCAGATCGGCAGTAACCTCGCACTCCCATGCCTGGCCGGCAACAATACCGCCGGGCAGGCCAACGCCGGACGTCAAGTTCTGCATCAGTCGCGCCAGCCGCTTGGGCTGCTCCATCCCTGCGTTCAACAGGACCTGGTAAGCCATCACAATCAGCGCGTCGCCAGTCAGCAGCGCAAGGGGTTCTCCAAAGGCCTTGTGCACCGTCGGCTTGCCGCGCCGCGTATCCGCGTTGTCGAAGGCGGGCATATCGTCATGAACCAACGAAGCGCAATGCATCAGCTCAATGGCCACCGCCGCTGCGTTGGTCAACTCCGGGTTTTTGTCGCCACATGCAATCGCCACTGCCATTACCAATTGCGGTCGGATACGGGCACCACCAGAAAAAACGGCATGGCGCATTGCCGCGAGCAGTCTCGGCGGTGAAGTTGGGTCTGCCGCACGATCAAAATGGATATGTAGTGACTTTTCGATGCGCAAAAAAAGGCTCATACAGTGGCTCCTTTCACAGGGTGACAACGAAAAATGACACTTCGTGGTGTCAATATACACAAACACAAAAAAGTGTCAATTCTTTTATACACTTGCCCAGGCGGCTATGGCGCTAAAGGCAATGGGCCTGGGGATTGGGTTTGGAGTCTTTGAACTGGTGTCTGGCATCTGGCATCTGGCATCTGGCATCTGGCATCTGGCATCTGGCATCTGGCATCT
>Ga0163144_10001506_pt1 | contig 54917 bp, 44 predicted proteins | sample OliLak19BULKMAT1_FD_123175 | JGI IMG/M metagenome (GOLD analysis project Ga0163144, IMG submission 123175) | Freshwater microbial mat bacterial communities from Lake Vanda, McMurdo Dry Valleys, Antarctica - Oligotrophic Lake LV.19.BULKMAT1 | ecosystem: Environmental > Aquatic > Freshwater >... | reverse complement strand
CTTCTCCGGCTTCAACTACCTCAGCATGTCGGGAGACCCCTTGGTTTCCCAGGCCGCGAAGGACGCTATCGACCGCTACGGCACGAGCGTCTCGGCCAGCCGGTTGGTATCCGGCGAAAAGGTGCTGCACGTCGAACTGGAGCGAGCGATTGCCGACCTGGTCGGAACCGATGCTTCCATCGTCTATGTCGGCGGCCATGCCACAAACGAGACGACCGTGGGCCATTTGTTTGGCCCTGGCGATTTGATCCTGCACGACGCGCTAGCGCACAATAGCATTATCCAGGGGAGCATACTTTCGGGCGCGCGGCGGCGGCCGTTTCCGCATAATGATTGGCGTGCGGTCGACAGGTTGCTCACGGACTTGCGGGACAATTATCGCCGCGTCTTGGTGGCGATCGAGGGCGTTTACAGCATGGATGGCGACATCCCTGACCTGCCTCGATTCATCGAGATCAAAAAACGCCACAGAGCCTTCCTGCTAATCGACGAAGCGCATTCCATGGGCGTGCTCGGTCCCCACGGCCGTGGGATTGGCGAGTTCTTCGACGTCGATCCCAGCGACGTCGATTTGTGGATGGGCACATTGTCGAAGGCATTTGGAAGTTGCGGGGGGTATATCGCGGGCTGCAGGGCCGTGGTCGAGTATCTGAAGTACACGGCGCCTGGGTTCGTATTCAGCGTGGGCATTGCACCCTCGAATGCGGCTGCGGCCTTGGCGGCCATCAGGCTGCTGGAGGACGAACCCGATCGCGTTGCGCGGCTGCACGACCGCGCTCGGCTATTTCTTAGTTTGGCCAAGAAACGCGGCATGAATACCGGCACCAGCAAGAACTCGCCGGTGGTGCCCATTATCCTGGGGAATTCGATCCACTGCTTGCAGATCTCGCGAGCCATGGCCCAGCGGGGGGTGAACGTGCAACCGATCTTGCACCCGGCTGTGGAAGAAAAAGCGGCTCGGCTGCGGTTTTTCATCACCGCCAGCCACTCCGTCGAGCAAATTCGCCGCACGATTGACTTGTTGGCCGAGGAACTGGCCAAGGTCGACGCAAAATACGTAGCCGGCGCGACGCACAACGGCCACCATTATGGCTCATCGCCGCAGGGCGTGCCCCATTTACCCGTGCAGCACTAGCGTCGAATGGCATTGCAGGCTTGAACCAACAGTTTGCGGGCTGGCGGGATGCCATCACCGAATGCGATTCAATCGCGATACGGTGGATCGCGGCAAGGCCACGGCCAAATCAGCCCAAACGCCCAATCGATCGTCCAAACTCGCCGAATTCGCGCGTTAGGCGGCAAAGTGTATTGATCGCACCGCCGGTTGGCAGTAGCATCAAGCGTGGGCATCCGCGGCGAAGGTCATGCGCTCGCCGCGCACGCGGAGACCGACTGGTTGCGGTCCGCCGCGGTCTTGGTCGCTGACAGTCATCGAGGGAGACAACGGCTTGTTAACCGAACAAGAGGTTGCGCGAAGCTGGCGGAAGCTATTCAAGAGCGGCGACTGGGACAGCGACGTTTTCGACAAGGCCGAAGTCTTGCTCGAAGAACTTCGACCCGAAAGCCCCTTGCGGCATCGTCTCGGCTCCGAATTGGCCGAGCTTCGCAAGCTGCGAAGCGTCGGCTGATTCAATCGCGGAGTTGCATCGCTGGGCGCGAAAGCGTGGGCTAAGTTCATCGCGCCTACTTGTTGATCTCCACGCCCAATGTCAATCCCTGGATGAACACTTCCTGGCGATTGTTGTTCTCGTGGATGCCCATGTAGGGCAAGGTGTAGTCGACCATGTTGCTGGGGCGAGCGACGTTGTTGACGATAATGCCTGTCCAGCCGGCATTCAACTGCACGCTGCGGAATATATTCCAACCGACGCCGACGCGGAGTTCTCCGAGCGGCGCGAACTCTACTTGACGCGATGCGTGTGTGGACGCGGTCCGTTCCAGGTCGAGCGACCGAGGCGGATTCGTGGCGACCAATCCGGGAATCGCCAGGCTGCCGATTTCTGCTTGTTGCGATAGTTGTTGAATGTTCGCACCTGCCATGAACCGGCCCTCGGTCGTAAATTTGACACGACCGCGCTGCCAAGCCCCTCGTAGTCCAATCTGGCCGCCGACCATGTTATTCACGGCGCGGGTGTGCCAGAAGCTGTTTGCCAAGACACTGCCGGTTGTATTCACGTTGAAGCGTTCGTCGAACTTGAAATACCGGATGCCTCCCAAGAAATCCCAGTTTCCGCCGAGAATCGTCGGACCCACGCGCCATAACCGGCTGGCTTCCGTTCCCCAGATCTCCGTGTGCTGCAGGATCGACATTTGACTGAAGATTACGGGAAAGGTTCTCAGGTCGCCGAAGTCGGCTGGAAACGCAATGTCGGGAATCCCGTCGGGCGGAGGGATGAGGGCTGGCGGAGGATTGGGGTTGGGCCTTCCGATATCCATTCCATCGCGGCCGAACACCGGGAAGAGCACGTCGAACGGCACCGTGAACAGGTCCGGTTGAAAGAAGGTGTCGTTGTAGTTGTCGTCAAAGCCGTCGCCGTTATAGTCGGTGAATCCCTGTAGGAACGAAGTGCCGAATAGCGGATCGATGAGCGAATTGAACTTCACTCCCACATTGTTGAAGCGGAATCTCTGGTTGTTGGGGTAGAGTCGGAACGCGCTGAACAGCCACCCTACGTCGCCGTTCACGAAGCCGCCTTCCCAGCGATAACCGGCCTCATAGCCCGTGCCGAAGATACCGGTGTTCAACGAATTCCGCAGATTGCCCGAATTGGCTCCGGTGTCATAGAACCCCGACGCATTGGCGTCGCCGATGTCGGTCTTGTTGGGCACCGTCGTGCCCCACCGTAAGGCTTCCCAACTGCCGAACCACCCCTGATTGCGCGACGGACCGGATCCATACGTGCTGAAATCTCCGGGTGAGAAGATCTGCACGTCGTCCACAAAGGGGGCTTCCGCCACCCCCCCTGGTTCTGGAGTGCCCGGCTGGTCGGCAAAGGCCGAGCAAACCAGGGAAAACTGCAGGGCCAAGACAAGCAGCCATGCTCTCGTGCGGTTGGTCGCCATCGTTGGTATCTACCTTGTCTAACGGCTGAGTATTTTGCGCACTTCCGCGAGCGGCTGAAGTGTTCGCCGCTCGGATCGTGCCGGTAGTATCGGTCATGCCAGTCGCGTGAGTTGAGTAAGAAAGGCAAGACGTAGCGAAAATACCGCGCATTCCGATTACATCGGGTTTGCCGGGCGATAAGCTGGTGCAACGCGGTAAATTGGGAAGCCAATTTGGCCACTTTTTGAGTCGCTAGCACGCGCTGAACGCAGGCGTGGATGAACTTGGGCGCCGCCGAGAAGCCGAGATTTATTTTCTGGTCGAGCCGGCAAGAATCGCCCAGCTTACTTTTGCCACGCAATTTCCCGGTATCGGCTCCAGCCACCCGAGCCTGGCGTCCGAAAGCAAGTGCTGGCGCGCCTACCCTTGGCGAGTCGAGTGACCACAACGTCCTGTCCGCATGCCGCCATGCCTCCACGCAAACGACTCTCTGTCTCTGCCCCGGCTAAGTCGGCAGCGCTGGACGACGACGCACGGGCGCCCAGCGCAGGGACGGGCGACCATCCCTGGGTCGTCGCCTTTGCCAGCTACTTGAGCGGCGAGTGCCATCTGGCGGCCAATACGGTCATCGCGTATCGGCGGGACCTGCGCCGCTTCATCCAGTGGCTGGGCAAGCGTAAGATGCAGGCCCTTTCGATCAACGAGTTGGCCGTGTACGCGGGCTGGTTGCACGATCAGAAGTTGGCGCCGGCCAGTCTGGCCCGGCATCTAGTGTCGCTCAAATTGTTCTTTCGCTACCTGCAGCTCGAGGGAGTGCTCGCGGAAAATGCCGCGGAACTGCTGGGCAGCCAGAAGCTTTGGCAGCGCGTGCCCGTCGTGCTCGCTCCGCACCAGGTGAATCGCCTGTTCGAGTGCCCGCGGCCAGGCGACCCGAGCTGGCGGCGCGACCGGGCCATGCTCGAGTTGCTGTACGCAACGGGCTGCCGGGCGTCGGAGCTGTCGACGCTTGAAGTGCGCGACGTGCATCTCGACGCCGGATATTGCATGTGCCGAGGAAAGGGGGATAAGCAGCGGATGGTCCCCCTAGGACGCCGCGCCGTGGAAGCGGTGACCGCGTACCAAGAGCACGAACGACCGGCCGCCGCGGCCCATGCCGGATCGCTGCCTCCGTGGCTGCTCTTATCGCGCACGGGGCGTCGCTTACGTCGCGAGCGGATCTGGGAGCTGGTGAAGAAATACGCCTGCGAGGCAGGCGCGCCCTCGTCGGTCAGTCCCCATACCTTGCGGCATAGTTTCGCCACGCACGTACTGGCCGGCGGCGCCGATCTACGGCAGGTGCAAGAAATGCTCGGCCACGCGAGCATTGCCACGACGCAAATCTACACGCACGTGGACCTCGCGCGGCTCAAAGCGGTCCACCGCAAGTTCCATCCACGCGGCTGATGGTTCTTCGCGATCAATTGGGGAATTGGCGCCTCTTCAGGCCAACGTCGACTGGGGCTCGCGTTTGTCCAGCCATCACTTGGCCCAAGAACTGTTCGCGTAGCGTTCCTTGAGCAATTGGGTCGCTTGGCTGGCACGCTCGGGCTTACCGATATCGTTCCAAAGCGTGGCCAGATTGTGCAGAGCTTCCGCGTGCGCGTCCCGGTTGGAAAAGTAGAGCTGGTCGACGTGCAGGAATGCGAGTATCGCCGACTTGGTCCCGCCCGGTTTCTTGCGGTAACAGTTGCCTAACGTGACGTACGCTCTGGCCGACAGCTCGGCATCCTCGGGATTCGCTTTCTCGACGACCTCTTCGACGATCTTGATGGCCGGCTCGAAATCGCCCATTTGGGCCATGCACTCGGCCTTGCCGAGAATGGCGGCCAAGCGCTGTTTGTCTAACTTTTCATCCTTGGATTGACCGACGTCGGCCAGAACCTTGTCGAAGGCCGTCAGCGCCTCGGCGTACTTCTTCTGCGCCACCAGCACGCGGCCCTTGGCGATTCCGGCCCGCAGCTTGTGATCGGGCCAGGGCGATTTTTCCACCGCATCGTAACGCTCGTAGGCCTTATCGTAGGCGCCCACGGCGGCCAGCAAGTCACCCAGAATCTCGCTGCCCTGAAGGTAGTGATAGTTGTCTTTGTTTCCGTCGACGAAGGCCAGCATGAGCTTGCCGGCGTCGCGGATATCTCCGTTACCGGCTAGCGCCAGGTTCGAGCGACAAAGGGCGACGTAGAACTGCAAGTCTTGCTTGATCTCGGCGCGTGAGACGTTGGCGGCGTCGATCTTACCTAGGTTCAACAGGGCGTTCTCGAAATTTCGACTGGCAATCGCGCCGCGTACGAGCTTCAACTGCGGCGGTTCGGCGGCGAACGCAATCGACTCGATCTCGCCGACCGACACCTGTTTCGACACCCCCGCGGCCATTTCCACGGAGACTTCGGTGGGGCTGGTCATGCGCACGACGCCGCTCACGCGGCCGCTTGGCCGCAGGCGAATCTCATCGTCGGCGGCAAAGACGCCGACGCAGCATGCCGACCACACGATCAATAGGACGGGCAACGCGGTCTTTTTCATTTCGGAAATCCTCGATTTCGCATTGGGCACGATCTGCCGGCTGTGTCGCACTGATTCATTAGGGCACGGTCGGGAGACCGGTGCCCAATCAGACTGTTTCCAAAGCATTTTGATCCCAGTTACTTCATCGCCGCGGCCGTTTTTGCTTTGCCGACGTCGCTCGGCGGCTTCAACGGGCCCAAACCAGTCGCCGGTCTGCCGGCTTCCACTTGGATAGTTCTGAGCAGAAGGTCGTACTTTCGCGACCATTCGCTCCCGCCCATGTCGGGCCGGAGTCGAGCAACGATCTTGATCGAGCCCTCGGCACGATCCAACAAGATCTGCTTGTCCGCTTCTGATTGCTGCCGCGCCTGCAACAAGTAGCACGTAGCCAGATTGTATCGGGCCTCGTGAAAGACGTCCTGAAATTTGGCGTTCCGCCGCGTGATGTCGGCCAGGCGGCTCCACCCCCAGATGACGTTGCCCTCCTGGCCCCTTTCGTCTTTCGCTTTATGTGCTCCGGCGATGGCCAGCGTGTAGTATTCTTGCTTCTTCTTGCCCCATTCCTGATACGTGTAGGCGGCTTCCTTCTGCACGTCGAGGAGCATGGGCCTTTCGCTGAGAATCTCCACGAGTGAATCGACGGCCTGCTTGTAATCGCCAGCGCTGCGCTGGCAGCGGGCCATTCGCAGTTTAACTCCGAACATGGCTTCCGGCCGCACGAAATTCGGATTGGCCTGGGCCGTCGCCATGATCTTTTCATCGACCGCGGCCGCCTTCCGGTAGTATTCTCGTGCCTGGGCGGGCGTTTCCTTTCCCGCGACTTCGTAGCCGCTGGCCAGTCGATAAAACGTCTCGGCGACCCAGTTCAGCGAATTGAAAGTATTGCCCTTTTCGCGAGCCGAGATGCGGTCCAAAAACAGCTTGAAGCCCGCGGTGACGCGATCGAGCTGCGCTGCCTTGTTTTCCTTGCGGAGGATGGCGACTTGCTCTTCCAACTCGCGGCCCAGCGTAATGTAAATGCGCGTGAGCATTTCGATCCCCTGGGCGTCGCCACTTTTGGCGATGAGCGCCTCGAGGTCGTTCATCATTTTTTCGGCTTTGTCCAAGGCTTGCGTGGCGACGTAGGCCCGCAGCGCGATCTTGTACGTCTCGGTGGCGAAGTTGCCTTGCTCTGCGAGCGGGTTATTAGCCGCCACGATCGCTACCGGACCAATTGCAGGGTCTTCGAGCAAAGCCACGGCCTTGGCTGCTTCATCGGCCCCCACGTAGATTTGCGCAAGCGACAATGCGGCGGCAACAAGGCTGTAATCGACAACGGCGCCCGATTGCAATTGCTTGCGCATCCGATCGAGGCCCCGAGCGAGTGTCTCCTGCGCCTGCTTGAGCATGCGATCGAGTTCGACCTGTGGAGGGCGATGGGCTGCTTCCTTGCCGGCGGCCGCCAGATAGGCGCTCCACATGGCCTGTCCGGCTTTTAATTCGGCCTCGCCGCGCCGGGGGGATTCGGCCGGGACCTTCTCCAAATACTCGAAGGCCTTGTCCAATTGCTGCTCGTTGGCGGCCAGCACAATCAGTACGATCCAAGCGTCGTCGGCGTCGGCTTCGCCGGCAAAACGTCGAGTCACGTAGTCGGCCAGCGCGAGCATGCGATCGCGTTCAAACTGGCGATCCTCTTTCGCCGCGGCGTTGTAGGCTTGCAGGTACGCCGCCATGGCAATCTTGGCGGACGGCCGTGCGCCCGCGGCGGTGGGGTGCTTTCGGGCCAGAAACTCTCCCAGCACCGCCGCGTCGTAGTATTCGCCGAGCTGATAGTTGAGGTAGCAGAGGTAGTACCGCGCCGTGTTGACGTCGTCGAGGGGCGTGTCGGCGGCCTTCAATTCGAGGGCGCGGTGGAACAAATCCTTGGCGCGGTCGCGCGCCTCGCGACCTTCCTGCTCGTACTTGGGAACATTCGCCTCGTCTTTCATTGAGGGGGCGACTTTAATTTGCGCGTCTCGGGCTTGCATGATGTCGAGCGCTTCCTTGCCACGTTCGAGCGCTTCGGCGAAGGTGCTGACCGGCTTTTCATCGCCGTCGTCGACGCCGACCAATTCCTGATACAACTGCTTGGCTTGCTGCTGGTACTCGCCCGCGATGCCCGCGACTTCCTTGGCATTTCGACGAGCCTCGCTGAGCAGCTGCCGCTTCTTGGCGACTTCTTGTTTTTGGGCGTCGGCCTGTTTCTTCAGCGCCAGCGCTACGTAGTAGCGCACGGCGAGCCAATCGGAGGTGCGGCCCTCGACGCCACGGGCCTTGGCCAGCCACTGCTGTCCTTGCCGGATGGCTTCGTCGTATTTTTTCGACTTCTCCGACGTCCAGCATTGCATCGCCAGATGCAGGGCATTGGCCTTGAGTTTGCGCAACTGATCGGGTTCATCCGGCTGAGTCAAGACTTCGCCGTAGTAACTGAGCGCTTTTGCCGTATCGCCCAGATCTTGGTAACACTGGCCCTGGTAGACGCGGGCGAGAAGTCCCACCAGTCGCGAGCGGTATTTTTCGTGCAGCTCGCCGAACTTGGCTGCCGCGCTCTCCAATAGTTTTTTGGCGTCCGGAGAGCCGGGAGGATAGCTTTTGGAAGTCTCGTACAGAGCCCGTCCGGCATACAGCCTGGCTTGGAGCAGGTCATTGCGCGCACGATCGCGGGCCTCGATTTGCTTCGTATCCTTGGGATCGATCGATTTGGGATACTTTTTAAGAAGCTCTTCGTACTTCCCTTCGGCGGAAACAAAGGCTTTTTGAGACTCGGCAAACAACCCACGGGACTGTTTAGTCAGCTCGTCCTTTTGCGCGGCAAACGCGGGACGCGCAATCTTTTGCAACAGGGTCTTCGCCCGTTCGACGAGTACATTCGCCAATTGCGACTCGGCGCCTGCCACGAGCGGATGCTCGGGCGAGGACTTGACGAACTCCCTGAGTTTTTCGCGCGCCTGGTCGAGGTGCCTGGTCTTCAATTCGACATCGTGCTCGGCCGCAGCCGCCGCAATGAGCGTGATCCCCTCCTCATAAGGAATCGTTGGCTTGATGTCGGCGCGCGCTAACGGGCTGCCGCGCATCTGCTGGAGATACTCCAGCGCCATGTCGTGGTAGCCTTTCTCACGTAGCTTTTCCAAAAACTCGTCGTACTGTTCTTCGGCATGCACCGGACTCGCAATCGATGCGAACAACAGCAGGATGCCCACGGTACGCCAACGGCTACGACGGACCCGGCCGGAACCCCCGACGTGTTGCCGCGAATCGAGACCGGCGACGCCCCGTGCCCCTCGCCATAAAGCGCCAGGCGGCGCGGACCTTTCGGCGTTGGCTGCCTTTCCACCGAGCGTCATGCCGTCACTCATACGTACTGGTGCCGTTCAAAATCGTCCGCGCCAATTCCCGTGATATTGTCAAGACTCCACGCCCCAGCGAGGCGGCACTGACAGGAACTGCCGGGGCCTCAAAAATATGAACACGGTGCATCGGTTCATTACCAGTCGAGGTACCGGTGCGGGGCCAAGCGGGTTCCGGGGCCGCTAACCTGCGCGAGGGCCTTACTCTTTACAGGTTATAAACATCCGCCCGATCACGCAAGCAATTAGGCCCTTTGACCCGGCTTTCTTCGAGCGATTCAAGCTTCTCTAGCCGTCATAACCCCACCCCTGGGTAGGCCAAGCCGACGGCTTGCATGTCAGCGAAGGTCTGACTGAAATAACTTGGTCGGCTATCCCCTCGCTCCTAACGGGAGAGAGTAGGCCGACGGACGGAAAAGAGCGACGCTATTCCTCGGTTGCTGAGAGCGCGGGTCCATTTTTGGCACCGCTGCAAGTCAGTCGCCCGTTTGCCACGACTTCGTATTGCCGTGCCGCCGTAGCGACGCCAAAAAGTCAAGCCAGTGCGATGGTCAATCGGCGTGAACGCGAGCCGAGAATCGCTCTGGCCGATCGGCAGCTTGCCGACCACGGCGCGCCCATTTTTTGTAGGCAAAGCGCGGCCCTCGAGTCGATCGTCGACACTTGACGAGCCCCGCCGGAAGGGCCTATTCTCGTGCAAGTCGTGGGGGTGTCCTGCGCATCGCCTCGTTGCGTTGCAGAACATGCCGCCCCGTTGAGGGAATTGTTCCGTCCAATGGAACGGTTCGTTCTCGCTAGTTGAGCCCACTCCGCACGCCAATTTCAAAGGATCAATTATGCGTCGTGCCAAGATTACCATCATCGGCGCCGGCAACGTCGGCGCGACCACGGCCCACTGGTGCGCCGCCGCCGAGTTGGGCGACATCGTCCTGCTCGATATCCCGCAAACCGAGGGCATGCCCAGCGGCAAGGCCCTGGATCTCATGCAGGCCTCGCCGATCGTGGGTTTCGACTCCAACATCATCGGCACGACTGATTACAAGGATACGGCCGGCAGCGATGTGGTGGTCATCACGGCTGGCATTGCCCGCAAGCCCGGCATGAGCCGCGACGATCTGCTTGCGACCAACGCCAAGATCGTCGGCTCGGTGGCCGAACAAGTTCGCGCGAGCAGCCCCGCCGCCGTGGTCATTGTCGTCAGCAATCCGCTCGACGCGATGGTGCAACGGGCGTTGCAGGTGACGGGATTTCCGCCGCAGCGCGTGGTGGGACAAGCAGGCGTGTTGGATACTGCCCGCTACCGCACATTTCTGGCTATGGAATTGGGCGTGAGCGTCGAGGACATCTCAGCCCTGCTGCTGGGGGGCCACGGCGATACGATGGTCCCGATGCCCAGTTGCACATCGGTGGGCGGAATCCCTGTCACGCAGCTTTTGGACGAAAAGCGGCTCGCCGAGATCGTCGATCGCACGCGCAAAGGCGGCGCGGAAATCGTCGGCCTGCTGAAGACCGGCAGCGCTTATTACGCCCCCGCGGCGGCCACCACCCAGATGGTCGAGGCCGTGGTCCGCGATAAGAAGCGGCTTATTCCCTGCGCTGCCTTTTGCGACAAGGAATACGGCGTGGGGGGCTACTATGTGGGCGTTCCCGTCATCCTCGGGGCCGGCGGCGTCGAGCGGATCATCGAGTTGAAACTGACCGCCCAGGAGCAGGCCGACTTCCGCAAGAGCATCGACGCCGTCAAAGAGCTGGTCACGGCGATGGCAGGTCTGACAGGTTGATCCGCGCCGTATTTTTTTGCGTCATTTTTCCGCGCGAAAATGTTGGCGCGGAACTGCTGACGCGGGAATGTATGTTCGACACTATTTCCCCCAAGGTGCGTCGGCTTCGCCCTTAGTGCATTCTGCCTCGTTGACGCAGATGCTATCGGGTGACCGACGAGGAGCGAGGTTGACATTGCCTCCCACCGTCCAGTAGAGTCCGCTCCGTAGGATACCGCGCCGCGCGAGCAACGTACTTGGCCCATGCGTGCGGTCGACAGCTTCCAACTGGAACCACCGACCAATCGGATCCACGGCCTGTCGTAGGGCAGATTCGGATTCGCCAAGTGCTCTCGCGGCAAAACGAATCAATAGAACGTGACACCCCCAGGTTTTTCTTGATGAATCGACTCCAATCAACCTCGACATACCGTGATACTCAAGCAGCATCCGAGGCGTCCCACGGGATTCGCCTGGAAGTCGGGTCGGGCACGTACTCGCGGCTTGCCACGTGTACGCCGGCGTCCTACTTCGCGCCGCTGCACTACGAGCGCAACTACGCCTACCCCTTGGTTGTATGGCTACACGGGGCGGGCCTCGATGAGAGTCAGTTGAAGCGGATCATGCCCGAAGTGAGCCTGCGGAACTACGTGGGCGTCGGCCTGCGAGGTTCGGCAAGATGCACAAGTTCGCGAGGCATTGAGGGCTACACCTGGCCGCAGTCGGCCGAACACCTGGCGCATGCCGAGCAGGCTTTCTTCGACGCCTTGGACGAGGCTCGCAAGAAGTTTCACATTTCGCCGCGCCGCGTCTTTCTCGCCGGATTTGAATGCGGCGGGACGACGGCCTTTCGGCTGGCCATGCGGCACCCCACCCGTATTGCGGGCGTGCTCTCCATTGGGGGTTCGTTTCCCCAGGGCGGAACGCCACTCATGCGACTGGCCGACGCCCGGCGCGTGCCAATTTTCTTGGCCACGGGCCGAACCAGCCAGCAGTATCCACCCGAGACCGTCTGCGAAAACCTCAAGCTCTTTCACGCGGCCGGTATGAATGTCGACCTGCGACAGTACCCCTGCGGCGACGAACTGATGCCCATGATGCTCTCCGACATGGACCTCTGGATCATGCAGCAGGTTGCCGAATCGAGCCAAGTCACCCAGAGCTCGCGCTGACCTGCGGTTTGGAGTCGACCGCTGGGTGGCACGTCCTTGATCGCAGCGAAGGGCGTGGTGCCCTGCCAATGGGCGTTACGAACGCCAATGGCTCCAGGCAACATTTGTCGGACTAGTCCGCCCCTTTCGAAGCATCCCTCCACGCGCTCTCCGCGCGCCTTAACTCTCGCCACGTCAAGCGATTAACACGCATTGACATTGCCGCGAGATTTCGAGTACAACCTGCCGCCCTACCCCCGTCTCGCAGTTTCCCGTTCGGGTTGATGGCTGTCGTCCGCGCGATGGTCGCACGGACGGAAGGCCGCTTGTGTGGCGACATTTCGTGAAGGGATCGTTTCCGCGCGCTGACGACACCGACTCGTCGCTGCGCATACGAAGTACGAATTGCTATGGCGCCAACTGACAAACCACACGCCGACGATGCCAGCGAAGAGCTGTCGCTCATTGCGCGGCTGCGGGCCAAGGTCGCCGGCGTTCGCAATCTGCCGGGCTGGATCAAGTCGCATCGCATTTTAGCCGTCACCATTTTCGGTGGCATGCTGGTCATGGCGACCGTGCCTTTTGTTCTGCTAGCCTTGCTGGGTCATGAAGAGGAAGTGTTGTCGCCTGAAGAGCGACTGGAGCTGGCTTTCGCCGCGCTCGATTCTGGCGACCGCGAAACGGCCGAAATGCACGCCGAACAACTGCGAGCGGCCAATCACCTGCACATCGAGGACGCGAGCGGACCGTCCTATATCCTGGGCGTGCTTGCCGGAGAGCGAGCCGACGAAAACTGGAGTAAGAGTCAACGGGCGATGCACCTGCTGGCCGCGACGTTGCTCGAGGAAGCCCACGACCGAGGCTTTCCGCGGTCGCGCGAGAGCGAGGGCGTCTATTTGCTCGGCCGGCATCTCTACCTAGCCGGCAAAGTCGCCGCGTGCCGGCTGCCGCTGAATGAAGCGATCCGGCTGAAGCACGCACGCACGCCCGAGATTCTTGGCCTGTTGGTCGAGGCAAACCTCCGCGATCCGGAACCTCGGCTGCAAGAAGCGCTCGCCTACAACTCGAAGTATCTAGACCATCCAGGCCATTCGCCCGACGATCGTCAGAGCGCCATTCTGCAGCGCGGCCGTATCCAACTTCTGTTGGGCGACTTTCCGGGCTGCCGAAAAACGCTCGAGCAGATCCCCGCGACAAGCAATTTGCGTTCGGAAGTCGCCATCCTGCGTGGTCAAGCGTTGATGCACGAGGCGGAAGCCATGCACGACGGCGCGGCTGCGAAAGCCTCCGCCGCCGCGAAGTACCGCGAGGCGATCGCCATCCTCCGCGGGGCCCAAGAGCGCGATACGCTGCGCAACCAATCGACGCCCAAAGCGATGTACCTGGTCGGGCGATGCTACGTAAAACTTGAGGACTCCCGCGCCGCGTTGGCCCAGTTTCAGAGCATCTTGAAGCGTTACCCCGATAGCCCCGAAGCCGCGGCCGCCGACTTCCAGGTCGCCGAGCTCCAGCGCAACTTGGGACACGCCGAGGAAGCGGTCACCGGCTATCGACGCGCTCTCGAAGTGGTCGGCCAAGGAGATGAAGAGAGCCATCCGTGGCTCTCTCTCGGCGAAGTGCGCACGGCCTGCCAGGCAGCCTACGAAGAGTTTCTCAAGCAGCGGCACTTTGCGGCGGCGATTGAGATGGCAAAGGTGCAAGCGCCGCTCGTCACTCCAGCTCGCGCGCTGCAACTAGAAGCCGGCGCGCATCGAGCGTGGGGGCGATCGCTCTCAGAACAAGCCCTGGCCGCCGCGCCGGCGGAGGTGCCGACGCTCGAGGAGCAATCGTACTCTCAATTCCGCCACGCGGGCAGGGTCTATATGCGGCTGGCCGCGGCTCGCTTCACGACGCGCGATTATCCCGACGATCTCTGGAACGGCGCCGAGAGTTACCTGGATGGCCACGACTACAAGAATGCCATCAAGTTAATCGAGGAATACCTGAAAATCGAACTTCGGCGACGGCGAGCGATGGCACTCGTGGGACTGGGCGAAGCCCTGTTGGCGCAAGACCATCCCGACGAAGCGCTCACGGCTCTCAAGCGCTCGATCGATGACTATCCCCGCGATCCGGCGATCTTCAAGGCCCGCTTGCTCGCCAGCGCGGCGTATTTGGCCAAGGGATCGGTCGAGCCGGCCGAGGCGGCGCTGCTGGCGAATCTCAACGACAGTCCACTTGCGCCGGCCAGCCAAGAGTGGCGCGATTCGCTCTTCGCACTGGGGCGGCTGCTGTATCGCGCGGGCCGCTATCAGGACGCGATCGCGCGGCTGGACGAGGCCGTCAACCGTTATCCCACGGATGGGCAATCACTCGATGCCCGCTACCTGTTGGCAGCTGCTTATGCCCAGGCGGCCTACGCGGCACAAAACGACACCACTTCGCAATCCACAACGCACCAGCGCCAGACGCATGGCCAACAGATCGAGCAGTCGTGGCGCGCGGCACTCGTGCAAAACGACAAGCTGCTGCAAGAGATCCTGAAGCGGCAGGATGAAAAGCCGCTCTCCGACGTTGAAAAAGCCATGCTCCGCAACGGCTACTTCGGCCGCGCCGAGGCGCTGTTTGCATTGGTGCGATACGAAGAGGCCATTCACGCGTATTCCGATGTCGTGAATCGCTACCAGAATGAGCCGGAAGTTCTCGATGCCTATCTACAGCTTTCCGAGTGCTACCGCCGGTTGCAACAACCTCTAGAAGCGCGCAGCGCGCTGGAGCAAGCCAAGATCGCGCTGGCCCAGTTGAAGGACAACGCCCCCTTCACGGAAGTCACCAATTATCGTCGCGATGAGTGGACCCACTTGCTGAATTCACTGACGGCCAACTGATTGCGGCTGGAAAAGTCTTCCGCCGCAGCAACCGAAATTCGACCAAGAATCGAATATGACCACGCAGGACACGGACGTTCTGGTGCAACTGATCGGCAAGCGGCACGACTGCCTCTCGCAGTTGCACGCGCTCTCGCAGCAGCAGCTCGAGCTGATCGACGCGGGAGAGATCTCCGAATTGCTGCACGTCCTGTCGAGCAAGCAGCAGTGGCTGACGACACTCGCGCAAATCGAACGTGGGCTCGATCCGTTCCGCGACCAACGGCCCGAGGATCGCCGCTGGCGCAGCGAAGCCGATCGCCAACGCTGCGGTCTCCTGATCGCCGAGTGCGACGCAATGTTTCGCGACGTGATGATGCAAGAGAAACACAGCGAGACGAAGCTGTGCGCATATCGCGACGAAGCCGCCCTGCGTCTGCAAGGAGCGCATACCGCCGGCGCCGCCCGTGGCGCCTATGTCGCCGACCGCGTTCGACCCCTCGGCCAACTCGACCTTTCTTCAGAACTGTGAGACCGACCATGACCGAGCAACCTTCCGTTCCATTGCAGGCAGAGCTGCTTACGGCCGACGATCACGATCTGCAAACGGTGCTCTCCGCCTGGCACGACGCCACGCTGCGGTTGGAGCAAACGCACGAAGCGCTGCGGTCTGAAGTCCGCCACCTCACCGACGAGTTGGAAATCAAGAATCGCGAGCTGGCCCGCGAAAATCGCTTAGCCGACCTGGGCCGCATCGCGTCGCACGTCGCGCACGAGGTCCGCAACAACTTAGTTCCCGTAGCCCTTTACATGAGCCTGCTGCGTCGCCGGCTCTCGGACGATCCTGGCAGTTTGGATGTGCTTGCGAAGGTCGAGTCGGGCTTTACCTCGCTCGACGCAACCGTGAACGACCTGCTGCACTTCACCGCGCAGCGCGATCCACAGCTTCGGCCGTTGGCGCTTCGCGAGGTGTTGGAAGACGTCTTCGCCGGTTTGGCCCCACAACTTTCGGCACAAGGGGTCGACATCACGACCGACGTGCCGCGGCAGTTGGTCATACTGGCCGATCGCGACATGCTCCGCCGCGCGATCATGAATCTCACGCTCAACGCGCTGGATGCGATGCCCGACGGCGGCGAGCTCGTTGTCACGTCGTACAGCGGCCGTCATGGCGTCGAGCTGGAAATCGCCGACAGCGGTCCGGGCCTGACCGATGACGTTCGCTGTCGCGCGTTCGAACCGTTTTTTACGACCAAGAGCGGCGGCACGGGGCTGGGATTGGCCATCGTGTGCCGTATCGCCGAGGTCCATGGCGGCGACGTCGTGGCCGCCAATTGTCCCGAAGGAGGCGCAGCCTTCACGCTCCGCTTCCCACGCCGCGCACTGGAGGCCGCCGCATGAACTCCAAATCGAGAACGACTTGCCTGGCGACACGTGCCCGCACGGCGACCGGCCGCGTGCTGGTCGTCGACGACCACGCACAAGCACGCGAATCGATGGCCGATATCCTGCGCCGCGCCGATCATCAGGCCGATTGCGTTTCCAGCGCCGTTGAAGGCTTGGCCGCTCTGGCGAAGGAGAGCTACGACCTGGTCATCACCGACCTGCAAATGCCGGGCATGACGGGATTAGACTTCATCCGCCAACTGCAGCAACGCAAGCACGGCGCACAGGTGCTAATGGTCACGGCTTACGCCACGGTCGCCTCGGCCGTCGAGGCCATGCGCTATGGGGCCTTCGACTACATCGAGAAACCCTTCGACGTCGATCGCTTGGAACGACTGGTCGAGCGCGCCCTCGCGCACGGTCGACTGTTGGATCGCGGACAGAGCTTGCCGCAGGTTGAAGTTGGCAATCCGGCGTCGATGATCGGAAATAGCCCGCAAATGCAGGCCCTGAGAGCGCGGATCGCACGCGCCGCCCCCACACCGGAAACGATTCTCATCACGGGCGAAAGTGGTACCGGCAAGGAGTTGGTCGCCCGGGCCGTCCATGCCGGCAGCCTCCGCGCGGATCGCCCACTGATTAGTCTGAACTGCCCGGTGCTCTCGGCCCATCTGATGGAGAGCGAGCTCTTTGGCCACGAGCGCGGGGCATTTACAGGCGCCGATGCAGCGCACACAGGGCGGTTCGAGCTGGCCGATGGCGGCTCGATTCTGCTCGATGAAGTGACCGAGATCGAACTTTCGCTGCAATCCAAGCTGCTCCGCGTGCTACAAGAAAAAACATTGGAACGTGTGGGCTCTAGCATCACGCGAAATGTCGATGTTCGCGTCCTGGCAACAACCAATCGCGACCTGCGCAACGAAATAGCCGCCGGCCGCTTCCGCGAAGATTTGTATTACCGCCTGGCCGTGGTGCCGTTGGCCGTGCCACCGCTGCGCGAGCGGCGCGAGGACATCTCCGCGCTGGTCGATCACTTTCTTGCCCGCAGCGCGCGCCGGCTGAGCAAAGTTCCGTGCGAATTGGAAGCGGGCGCGTTCGATTTGTTGCACGACTACCATTGGCCGGGCAACGTGCGCGAGCTGGAGAACATCATCACGCGGGCCAGCGTGTTGAATTTGGGACTGCCGATCGCGGCCGACGAACTGCGGCCCTGGTTGATCGATGCCCATGGACCTGCGCTCAGCGATGCCACCGAGGCGGTGCCGGTCGGTCTGAGCCTGCACGACATGGAACGCAAACTGATCGAAGCGACGCTGGAGCGATTCGACGGCCATCGCGCCCGCACGGCCGAGGCCCTGGGCATTGGCCTGCGGACGCTTTCGGGCAAGTTGAAGGAATACGGATATGCCCCGCGGGCAAAACGCTTGGCGCGAGCAGGGTAAGGGGAAGTGCGGAGTGAGGAGTGATAGGTGAGAAACGCGGACAGGAAGTAGTGGTCGAGCGAAACGATCCCCGGTTGGCAAAGCAATGAAGAGCGATCAAGAATCCACGCGTAACCGGATCGGCAGTTTCTGCCGATTGCCAGCGGCAGGTTCTGCGGGCGGTGGATGCGGAGTTCAAGCAAACGTGGCCAGTCGAATAAAAACTCTTAGCGTCGCTAGCACGAAGAACGTCAATCGAAGTGAAGGTTTAGCGCGCCGAGTCTCTCACGGTTCTTGTCGGCATTCAGCGACAAGTAGTGGCCTCGGTACAACAGTTGCATCCGTGAGGATGGGCTTGCGCCAACCGCGCATTCGCCCCCGTGCCCACGAGTGACCAGCGTTCCCGAGTGAAAGGTTCTTAACATGCTTTCGTCGCTGTTTGCCTCGACGCAGATTCCCGTCCTCGAACAGGTCGTGAAGTTCTCGCAGGCGCGGCATGGCGTGTTGGCGGGGAACATTGCCAATCTCGACACGCCTGGCTATCGCGTTCGCGATCTGTCGCCCGAGCTTTTTCAGTCCCGGCTGAAGGCAGCTATCCAGACGCAACACGCGCCACCGGTGAACACCCAAAACCTCGGCTCGCAAGGCGCCGAGTTGATGGGCCAGATCTCGCAGGAGACGGCCTCGCAGAGCAATTCAAGCCGGCTGTCGACGCCGAAGTTGGACGCAATCAAGGATGTCGCCAGCAATATGAAAACGATCCTCCGCCACGACGACGGCAACGTGGGACTGGACCAACAGATCACGGCCGTGGCCAAAAACCAGATGCAACACAACATGGCGATCGCGCTGCTCAGCAACCAGTTCCGACTGTTGCAAGCAGCAATCACCGAGCGGGCATAATCCGTTAGTTACAAATGGCGAGCGGGATGCGTAAGCTTCCCGGTACGTCGCGAGGGAGCGGGGCCGCAAGGAGGACACGTTATGTTCGGCATGATGGACATTAGCACGAGCGCCCTGGTTGCCCAGCGCACCCGTCTAGCCGCGATCGCCGGCAATATCGCGAACATCTCGACGACACACAACGAAGCCGGACAGCCCGAACCCTACCAGCCGCGATTCACCGTTTTTCAAACCGACGACAGCATCCGAGCGCCGATGGGCGCGGTCGGAGTCCGTGTCGAAAGCGTGGAGATTGCCGACGTCGAACCGAACTGGAAGTACCAGCCGGGTCATCCCGACGCCGTCAAAGAAGGTCCAAAAGCCGGCTGCGTCGCCTACCCGGCCGTAAACATGATGGCCGAGTTTACTGACGCTCTGGAAGCCACGCGGGCCTACGAAGCAAACATCGGCGTGATCGAAGTCAGCAAGGAAATCACCCAGCAATCACTGCGGATCGTGGCGTAATGGAAGAGGTGTCTGGAACCTTTGACTCCAAACAGGTTCGCCCATTGAGACCAGGTATAAGCGTCAAAGGTTCCTGACACCTTCACGACGCACACATCAATTGCACGAGATACCGCGATTAGTGAGGACCCACGATGCACAATATTTCCGCGAGCATGACGACCGGCGGAGTCCCGCTGCCGCCCGGCGTCGGAGCGCTCTCGAACTCCCCATCGAGCGCCGCCGCGAAAGCGACGGAGGGCACGGCGTCGTTCAAGGACGTGCTGCTCGATTCGATCGAACAAGTCAACACGATGCAACAGGATGCCAACAAGGCGATGGAAGCCTTCTCCACGGGCGGCGATGTCACGCCAGCCGAGGTCCTCACCGCCGTGCAGAAGGCCGATCTGGCGTTTCGCATGATGATGCAGGTTCGCAATAAGCTCGTGGCGGCGTACCAGGAAGTGCAAAACATTCGCGTGTGATGGAACGAGGAAGGGGTCGGGAGTCGGTGTCGGCAATCGCGTGACTTTGGGCAGTCCGCGTTGGCGACACCGACTCCCGACCCCCTTGGGGTGAACGCAGCTTACGAATCAAACCGCGGGAGCAAGTAGGAAATGGATTTCCTCAACAAGGCCTTCGCCCAACTCAGCGACCTGTTTCGCTCGATGACGCCCGGCGCCCGGATCACGGCCGGGCTGCTGTTGGCGGTCATCGTCGTCAGCGTGGCCTATCTCTTCAATCAACGGATCACTGGCACCGACGCGTACCTGCTCGAAGGTCGATCGTTCACCGGCGACGATATGGCGGCCATGGAGGGCGCGTTTGGCAAGGCCGGACTGAGCGATTTCAAGATCGAGGGCAACCACATTCGCATTCCCGCGGGTCAACAAGCGGTTTACCTGGCCGCTCTGGCAGACGCCGGCGCGCTGCCCGCGAACTTCTCGACCTACATGATGGACGCGGCCAGCAAGACCGGCCCCTTCACCAATCGCGAGCAGCAGAAAGACATCATGAAGGGCGCCAAGATGAAGCTCTTGACCCAAATGATCCGCGGTATGGACGGGGTTGAGGACGCGATGGTCGTATTCGATTCGGAAAAGAAAGGTGGGCTCCGTCCCGAGAGAATTTCCACTGCGCTAGTCACGGTCAAACTTAAAGGCGGCCGGCCACTTGACGAAGATCGCGTGCCCGATTTTCAACGCGCCGTGGCTGCGGGCATCGCCGGGCTTACGCCGGAAGAAGTCGCCGTGACCGATCAGAAATCGCGCCGTACGTTCGGCGGCCGCGGCGCCGACGGCACCACGAATACCTCCGAATTCCGCTATCTTGCCGCGACGAAAAAGTACAGGACTGACTACGAGGAGTCGATTCGCAAAGCGCTGGAATACGTTCCCGGTGTGACGGTGAGCGCCAATGTCGAACTCGAGAAAGAGCTGCGCAACCACCAGGAGAAGGTGACGGTCGACCCCAAGGCGGTGGCGATCACCACGCAAGATAGTTCGACCACCTCGACGACCAAGGGGCCCGAGCCGAATGGGCGACCAGGACTGCAAAACCAGGGGGGAGTGCCTAACTCGGGCGCTGCACTGGCCGGCGGAGGCAAGGGCTCGGAATCCACCGAAGAATCGAGCGAATCGCAGCAGCAGAATGTCGTCTCGCATGGACGCACCGACATCGACAAGGCCCCACTCACGCCCAAACGCGTTGCCATTGCCATTGGCGTTCCGAGCAGCTACTTCGAGAGCATCTGGCGCGAGCGGAATCCGACGCTCGCTGGCGAGGAACCCAAGCCGATCGACGACGCCGCCAAGGCCGTCATCGCGCAGATCCAGACCGAAGCGATCGCAAGCATCAAGAGTCACATCGTCAACCAGGTTCCGCTGCCCGCCGAAGCCGGCGTCGATCCGACGACTTTGATAGCCGTCACGCCGTTTACGAGCATCGCCGTGCCTGAAATCTCAGGCCCGTCGGTCACCGACCAGGCTTTGTCGTGGGCCAGCGCGTACTGGAGCACGGCCGGCATGATCGGGCTGGCGCTGGTGAGCTTGTTGATGCTGCGATCGATGATCCGATCCGGGGCATACGTCTCGGAAGCACCAGCGGGAGGTGGCGCGGCACGCGTCGCCAGCGAGCCAACGACCGAGCAGCCCGAGCCGGTGGAAGCCCCCAAGAGCCGCTTCAAGCGCAAGCTGGGCACGGGACCAAGTCTGCGCGATGAATTGGCCGACATCGTCCGCGAAGACCCCGACGCTGCGGCGAATATCCTCCGCAGTTGGATTGGCAACGTGAGCTAAGAGAAAAATACGTCACAACGCAGCGACTACATTCGTCACACGCAACTCGTCACTCAGCACGCGAAAAATGCCCAAAGAAAACCAAGCCCTACGACGAGTCGCCATTCTGGTCGCCAGTCTCGACATGCAGACCGCCGACGCGCTGTTGGCGCAGATGCCCGGCGAGCAGTCCGATCTGGTGCGGCAGACGATCCTTGAACTGGGAGACGTCGATCCGGTGGAAGAACGTGAAGTCATTGACGACTTCTTCCGCAACGGGCCGCCGGCGAACAAGCAGGGCCTTGGTGGCACCGAGTTCGACCGCCAGCCGCCCCGTCGTCCCGTTCGTGCCACTGCACCAACGCCTGCGCCCGCGCCAATGCGGCCATCGGCCTCAACAATGCGCGACGACGAACCGTTCACCTTTCTACGCGAAGCCGACAACGCAAAGCTGACGCTCCTGTTGCTAGACGAGCGCCCGCAAACCATCGCGCTGGTCGTATCGCACTTGCCCGAGGATCGTGCCGTCATCGTGCTCGGAAACCTCCCGGCGGCTATTCAGGCCGAGGTCATTCGCCGCTGGGTCGACCTGGAAGACGCCGATCCCGAGATCCTCCGCGAAGTTGGCCGCGGTCTCCAATCGCGGATTACCTCGCAGGCCATCGACGACAATCGGCATTCGCTCGGGTTGGCCCGCATGAATCGTATTCTGGCCGCCGCCGCGCCCCGGCTGAAGCATCAGATCCTTACCAATCTCGAGGCCTACGACGCCGACTTGGCGGCCCATCTGGGCCCTCGGCGGTTGGATTTCGAGGACCTGGAACAGTTTGACGACGCCTCGCTGGCAGTGTTGCTGAAAGCCTCCGATCCGCAAATCGCCATCCTGGCCTTGGCTGGCGCACGCGGCAGCCTGGTCGAACGCGTCGTTCGCAACCTTCCGCCGCGCGAGGCAAAAATTCTCCGCCGGTCGTTGGACCACTTGGGTCCAACGCGGATCAGCGACGTCGAGCAGGCCCAGGAAACGATGGCTCGTCTGGCGGAAAAACTGGAAGCCGAAGGACGCGTCAGTGGAGTCCGCGGCATGGCATTGAGTTTGGCAAGTTGAATGTGAACACTCGCGAGCTTCACGCCGAATCCCCTAACCCCTAATCCCGACCCCCGCTCCCATGTCGCACGTCATCAAGGCCACCGATCGGAACCGCGGCATCCACGGCGTGGCCTTTAATTTCGACGACATGGCGCAACAGGCCTCGGGCTACTTGGACAAAATCCGCGGTGAAGCCGGACAGATCCTCGTCAAGGCCACGCAAGAAGCCGAATCGATCCGCAAGCGGGCCGAGGTCGACGGTCGCAAAGCGGCCGAGCAAGCCGTCGAAAAGCGGGTCGACCAAAAGATCGCCACGCAGATGCAAACGCTGTTGCCGGCACTTAAATCGGCCATCGAGCAGATTGAGTGCAGTCGCCAGGGCTGGCTCGCCCATTGGGAAACGCAGGTGGTGAAGCTGGCCGCGGGCATCGCGTCGCGGGTGATTCGACGCGAACTTACCAAATCGCCCGACATTCCGCTCGCACTGGTGCGCGAAGCGTTGCAGCTTGCCGCCGGAAGCGGCCAAGTGCGCGTGCTGATGAATCCGGCCGACCACCAGGCATTGGGCGGAGAGTTGCAGGCATTGATCGCCGAGTTTTCGCGACTTGCACCGGCCGAGCTTTCTGCCGATGCGTCGATCGTGCCGGGTGGCTGCCGCGTGGAAACTCAGTACGGCACGATCGATCAGCAATTCGACGCACAGCTTGCCCGCATTGAGGAAGAGCTCACCTGAGAACTTAGCAATTCAATGGAACCGCGGATGAACGCGGATGAACGCAGATGACTTTTCGATTGAAGGAGTATTAGGAACTGGTTCAATGTAAAAAGCCTCAATCGGCGTTCATTTGCGTTTATCCGCGGTTTCTATCATGTGGTTTAGGATTTCATGCTCGCACTCACCGACCAACTCGAAGCCATTATGCCCACCGCGCTCGAAGGCAGCGTCGTGCGCACGCTCGGCATGATGGCCGCGGTGGCCGGTTTTCCCGCGCCCATCGGCGCCGTGGTCGAGATCGATCGCGAAGGGGGCGGTTCGCTCGAGGCCGAGGTCATTGGCTTTCGCGACGAATTGACGCTGCTCTATCCCTTGAGCGATATGCAGGGCGTGCGGCACGGCAACCGCGTGCGGCTCAAACGGACCAAGAACTGGCTGCGAGTCGGCCCAGAGCTTTTGGGCCGGGTGATCGACGTTCGTGGACAAGTCATCGATTCCCGTCCGCAGCCGGCGCTGGCCGACCGGACATTGCTCGATCGCAGACCGCCGAATCCCGTCGACCGTCCACGAATTCAGGAGTCCCTGTCGACTGGCGTCCGCGCCATCGATGGTCTGCTCACCTGCGGCAAGGGACAGCGGATGGGCATCTTCGCCGGCTCGGGCGTCGGGAAGAGCGTGACGCTGGGCATGATGGCCCGCTACACAACAGCGGACGTGAACGTGATCGCACTCATTGGCGAACGCGGTCGCGAGGTAAACGAATTCATCGAACGCGACCTGCGTGCCGAGGGCCTCGCCCGCAGCGTGGTCGTCGTAGCCACGAGCGACGAGCCGGCGCTCGTTCGCACACGGGCCGCCTTCGTCGCCACGGCCATCGCCGAATACTTCCGCGATCGCGGTCGCGACGTGCTGTTGATCATGGACTCGCTCACTCGGTTTGCGCTGGCCCAGCGCGAGATTGGCCTGGCCGCCGGCGAGCCACCGACAACTCGCGGCTTTCCCCCCTCGGTCTTCGCTCTCTTGCCGAAGCTGGTCGAGCGGGCCGGCCGCAGTCCACTGGGCAGTATTACTGCCTTCTACTCGGTGCTGGTCGAAGCCGACGACCCCAATGAGCCGATCAGCGACGCCGTGCGCGGCTTGCTCGATGGCCACACTTGGCTTTCGCGCAAGTTGGCCAGCCGCGGTCATTACCCGGCCGTTGACGTGCTCGAGAGTCTGAGCCGGTTGATGACGGAAGTCGCCACGCCCGAGCATCGCGACGCGGCCAACCTCGTTCGCGAAATGCTCTCGGCTTACCGCGATCACGAAGACCTGATCTCGATTGGCGCCTACCGCCGCGGTGCAAACCGCGGAGTGGATCTGGCGGTCGAAATGCTGGATGGCATCAACCTGTTTCTCCGCCAGAAAGTAAAAGAGTCGTGTACCGTGAAGTCGGCTTGCGACGCACTCGTGCAATTGCGGCAGAAAGCGATCCAGCGTGCCCAGACCATGCAGACCAATCAGCAACCCGTGGCGCCTGCACCGGCGAACCACACGTAAACTGACTTCCAGGCACAAGCGATGCGCAAGTTTACCTTTCGACTGGCGACCCTGTTGAGGCTCCGCGAGGCAGCCCGCGACGAGCGGCAGACGCAGTTGGCCGAGGCGTTCCGCATCGCCGATTCAATCCAGGAACGTATTGCTGAACTGAGCTTGGAACTCGACGAACTCAAACGCCAGCAAGCGGCATTGCCCGGTCGCATCGACGTGGATCGACTGGTGGCCGCGCACCGCTACGAGATGGTGTTGCGCATCGAGCAGCACCAGAACGAGGAGCAGCGCACCGCAGTGCTGGCCGAGATCGAACGTCGTCGCGAAGCGCTGACGGCCGCCAATCGCGAGGTTCGCACGCTCGAAAAGCTCCGAGAAACGCAGCAGCAGCGGCATCGGTTCGAGGAGGAGCGGCAACTCATGAAGGAACTGGATGAGATCGCAGGGCGCAACCACGCGCGAGAGGAGGTCGTATGATCGGAAAGCTGGCGCGCCTCTTCGGGGCGTTGCTGGTCTACTTCGCCATCGGCACGACGCTCTCGCTTTTGGTCGGAATCGTTTGGTTGAAACAAAGCGGCGGGTTGGAACGCGACAAGCTGATGCGGATGGCGGCGATCGTCAGGGGCGTTGATCTGACGGCCATTCGCGAGGAAGTCGACGCGCAACGCGAGAAGGTCAACGGCACGCAAGTGTCGATCGAGGACGTTGCGCGCGCCCGTGCGCTCAAATCGTTCGATCTCGAACTGCGCGAACAAGCACTGCGCACCAACTTTGCGCGCGTGAAAACCGAACAAGACAAACTTGCCGGCGAAAAAAGCCGATATGAAACCGTTGAGAAAGAGTTTCAGGTGAAGCTCGATTCGATGCGCTCAGGCGCGATCGCCACCAACGTCGAGAACGCCCGCCTGTTTCTGGAGAACATGAAACCGAAGCAGGCCAAGGAGCAGGTCGTGTTGATGGTCAAGGACGGCCAGATGAAAGACGTCGTCGCACTGCTGACACCCATGCCCGTGACCAAGCGAGCCAAGATCATCGCCGAGTTCAAGACGCCGGATGAAGCCAAGATGGTCGCGGAACTGCTGGAGTTGATTCGAGAAGGCGTCCCCGAGACCCCGCTGGTCGACGAGACCAAGAAACAGTTGAGCCAACAGACGCCGGCCGCGCCCTAGCGATTGCGACTTCAAAAATTGGAATGGTCGGGCGAGACGATCGCCCAGCTAAACAATAACCATGCAATTCAACCTCAACATCGATCGATACTCTGCGACGCTGCCGCCGATCGAGGCATCGTCGTCGGGCGCGGCGGCCGACCGGTCGCGCGAGCGCGAGTCGTTCGATCGGCATCTGGAAGAGGCGCGGCGGCGACCGGCCGATTCGGAGCGGAGATCGACGACCGACGATGCGCCGCCCGAGCGGAAGGACCCTCTGCCAGAGTCTCGGAGCGGTGAAACATCGGCCGAAAAGCGGCCCAATGCAAGTACCAGTAAGAGATCGGAAGCCAAGCCATCCGACGGCCACGATTCAGACACGTCCTCGACCGAATCCGCAGGCGCCGAAGCAAAGCCAGCGAAGAAAGATCAGGAAAAGCAGAAGGCCAGCAAAACGGACGAAGCCTCGGCGGAGCAACCTGCAATCGCGGTCAACGCCGCACAGATTGCGGAGATTGTCTCGGCGGACGACACAAGGACGAGCCAACGGTCGGACGAGGACGCAACCTCTCCGGTGGTCGAACCGTCTGAAGGCAAAGCGCAAAGTGCGAGCAACGCCAAACAGGCGCGCATTGCTAAATCGTTCGCCGGCAGCGCGGCCGTGGATGTCGAAACTGCCCCCGCGGATACACAACCGACTGGCGATCGAAAGCCGACCGTCGACGTTGCCGTGGATGGGCTTGCCATACCTCCAGTCGCATCTGAAGAGGCGGGAGAGATTAAGTCGGATAACGCGTCAGACGCGGAATCGCTCCCCACGAAAGACATTACCGCGACGGGCGCAGTGCCAATTCCAGGTACGAGCGATTCCACGACGGGAAAAAAAGGCGACAAATCGGTGGCAGCCGATAAGGTTGACGCCGAGGTCGCGGGTATAGCCGAACCGAGTGAGACGACGAGTACGCCCCGCCGCAATCGCACGGCCAAGTCGTCCGATGCCGATCGCCCCTCCGCAAGCGACGCGGTTCAACCCAATGCGGACCCGTCCGTTAGCCCTGCCGATCAAGCGTCGGCTGAGCGAGTCGTGGCGACGTCGAACCAAACGACGAGCGACGCGGCTGCGCAGATCGCCGATCGAACCGCCGATCAACTTGGCGACCAAGTCGGCGCTCCAAGCGGCCGACGCGACGCATCGCCTGCTCCGGGGGCCAGTTCGGCGACGGACAGCCGCTCGACCGACGGGCCCTTGAGCACGTCCGAAAAGCAAGCGTCAACGCTTTCTTCTCGAGTCGCGTCGGGCAAGTCGGAGAACGGTTCGGGTACGACCGACGTCGAGCGTGTGCGGTTTGTGCAACGTGTGGCGAAAGCCTTTCAATCGGCCGCCGATCGTGGCGGCCCTGTGCGGTTGCGATTGAGCCCTCCGGAATTAGGGGCCTTGCGGCTGGAGATTACGGTTCGCAACGGAACGATGACCGCGCGCTTAGAAGCCGAAACGCCGGCCGCCAGGTCGCTGTTGCTCGATGGGCTACCGGCCCTGCGCGAGCGGCTGGCACAGCAAGACATTAAGATCGAACGATTTGACGTGGATCTGATGGGCCAATCGCCCAACGATTCTCCGCAGACCCGCGACGGCGCCAAGGATTCGCAGGACCGCGGCGCCGCGCTGCCTCGAAAGCGGTCTGCCGTCGCGGCCGTTGCCGCGCCGGTGAACGGACCTACGGCAAGTTCTGGTCACGGCGATGGACGCTTGAACGTACTGATCTGACGCAACTTGAGGATGCGGTTCCAAGGGCCATGTGTGCCTGCCGGCCGCGACCAATGTTAGGGAGACCGAACACATGGACACGCCCTCAACCTCCGGTACTTCAGGCAGCAACGGCGTTCAGCCACAGCCCGCGACGAAAGCGACGGGAATCTCGGGCGTCAAGCTCGACGACTTCCTCAAGCTCCTGATCGCCGAGCTGCAAAACCAGGACCCGCTCAATCCGACCGACAACGATAAGATCCTGCAACAGATCAGCCAAATCCGCTCGATCGAATCGACGACCCAACTGGGCGAGACGCTCGAGTCGGTCAAGCTGGGGCAGAACCTGGCCAGCGCCAGCGCGCTGATCGATCGGCAGATTCGCGCCCTGGCCGACGACGGCGCCGAAGTCGAGGGCAAGGTTAGTCGCGTCACCGTCGATAAAGGTATTGCCAAGCTGATCGTCGGCGACAAAACGGTGACGTTGTCGAACCTGCGCGAGATTGTCGCGCCGACGGCAACGGCGGCTCCAGCTCCGGTTCCGCCAACCCCGACTCCGACTCCGACGGCCAAGCCGGGCGACCTCAACGGCGACGGGACCGTCGACGTGCTCGATGCCTACAAGGTCATCACGAATTGGGGCGCAACAGGCGCTGCGGCCAAGGCGGGCGATGCCAATGGCGACGGCAAGGTGAACATCTTCGACACGAACGCGATCTCGGCAAAATTGGGCGCCACACCGTGAGTTGAATGCACGGTCCCCCAATGATGTACGCGGAGCAAACAGGAAACCAAGCCCTGCGCTCTTGGTAGTTCGTACGTCATCCGACTTAAAATCGATGCCAACCATCCCTCAAGGGAGATAATTCATGGGTCTGTCATCAGTATTCAGCACCGCCGTCACCGGCTTGCAAGGGGCGGAAACGACGATCGACGTCGCCGGCAACAACGTGGCCAACTCCAGCACCGTCGGCTTCAAGGCCTCGCAGGTTTTGTTCGCCACGCAGTTTCTGCAGACGCTCAGCCTCGGTTCGGCGTCCTCGACGAATTCCGGCGGAACGAATCCTCGTCAGATCGGTTTGGGCACGCAGGTGGCCGCGATCACGCCGAACTTCACGCAAGGCACGTTGCAGATTAGTTCCAGCCCCGCCGACCTGGCCATCCAAGGCGAGGGATTCTTCATCGTCCAAGCCAACACCGGCGAACAGCTCTACACGCGAAATGGAAAATTTCAGCTCAATGCGGCGAATGAGGTCACCACGATCAGCGGTGCGCGGCTATTGGGCTACGGCGTGGATGAGGATTTCGTCATTCAGTCCACAACCCTCCAGCCGTTGAGCATTCCTCTCGGGCAGGCCGCGGTGGCCAAAGCCACGGACAACGTGGTTCTCGAAGGCACCTTGACGCCCCAAGGCGATATTGCCGACACCGCGGAAATTATTCAATCCGGAATTTTAGGCGATGCGAATGACACGGCGCCCCTCTCAAGCACGACGCTTGCGCAGGCCAATGTACCCAATGTTGCCGGCGCACCGCCAACAACCGCGACTGAAAGTACTACGGGTGGAGGACTGACGCCGGGCGTGTACCGGTATAAGGTCGTCTTCGCCGACCGGGCCATTGGCTTGGTTCCCGACACGAGTAGCCGCGAATCGCAGGAAATATCAATCACCGTGACTGGCGCCAACGACACCGTGACGTTGGCCAATCTGCCGACCAGCGGCAACTATGACTTCATACGTATTTATCGCACCGAGGTAGGCGGTTCAACGTTTAAATATCTGGACGAACGGCCGATCCCGACCGCGGGTTACGTCGACATCACGTCCGACGTCGTGCTCGATGCGAATCTGCCAGCCGATTTGCCCGCGGTCGAGGCGACGCTCACCGGAAACTACAGCTACTACGTCACCTTCGCCGACAGTCTCGGCGGGCCGCCCAACGGAACCGAGAGCCGTCCCACTTCCGTGATTGGCCCGCAGATTATCGCTAACGGGCGCGTCCAACTTACCAACATTCCCGTCGATGCCAGCGGACAGTGGAGCGTGCGGCGGATCTATCGCAATTTGTCGACCGACGACAGCAAGTTCTACTTTGTCGGGGAGATTCCCAACAACTCCGCGGCGGAGAACTTCACTGACTCCACGAGCGATATGTCGATTCAGTCCAATCCCCAGATCGACTTGGACGGGCCGCGCATCAACACGAGCACGCTGTTGACCGACGTCCTGCGGCGCGACGGCGCTGTGTACAACTCGGTGTTCAAACTCGGCGCGCTGACATTCAACGGACGCAAGGGCGGCAGCCTGGTCGACCCGAGTAGCCCTCCGCAATTGCAGATTACGGCGACCACCACGGTGTTGGACCTGGTGAACTTCATGACCGACGCCCTGGGCATCCAGACGCCGCCTGGACCCGATCCTCTCAACCCAATTCCGCCGGACATTGTCACGGGCGATAACCCGGGTGGCTCGGTGACATCCGACGGCCAAATTCGCCTGGTGAGCAATAACGGAATCAGGAACGCGGTCGAAGTTGCTCTGTCCGCGTTCACGCTGATCCCGACCGGCAGCACCACGCCTGAAGCCGTCTCTATGCCGTTTAGCCAGGCACAGGCGGCGCAGGGTCAAAGTGCCGTGGCCGACGTGGTGGTATTCGATTCGTTGGGCATTCCGCTGAACGTCCGGATCACGGCGGTCCTGGAAAGTGTGACCGGCACCGAGACAACTTATCGCTGGTTTGCCGACTCGGGCGATAACGACCCGGTTTCGGGCGTCGATATCGCCGTCGGCACGGGGTTGATTCGCTTCGACGGAAAAGGAGACCTGATTGGCAGCACCAATTCCACGGTGTCGATCGATCGGGCCAACGTGCCGTCGACCAAGCCGCTAGAAATCAACCTCGATTTCAGCGGCATCAAGGGGCTGGGCTTAGGTTCCGATTCATCGGGCGTGGCAAAGCCGCCCGATATGTCGGTCAGCCGCCAAGACGGTTTCCGTCCTGGCAAGCTCACGAGTTTCATCATTGGCGAAGACGGAGTGATCCGCGGCGTGTTCGACAACGGAACGCAGCGCGATCTGGGCCAGATTCGGCTGGCCCGCTTCGCTAACAATCGCGGTCTGTCGCAGCGCGGCCAGAATCTGTTCTCCGACGGCGTGAACTCCGGCTTGCCGATCGTCGGCAACCCAAGTGAGCAGGGAATCGGCCAAATCATCGCGGGCGCCGTGGAGTTGTCGAACACCGATATCGGCCAGAACCTGATTGACCTGATCACCGCGTCAACGATGTATCGAGGCAACGCTAGGGTGATCACCGCGGCTCAGCAATTGCTGGACGAACTGCTGAATCTCCGCCGCTAAGGACTTGTACAGAGAAAAGCTTGAGCAGTTCTTTAGCCACGGATCAAACGCAGCGCGGGCTACGCGCGGGCAACCCAAATGGACGGTGGCAGTGGACAGCGGGTAACGCATGGTAAATGGTGATTCGTGGTTCGATCGCCACTTTTCCCTGGCCCAGGCATTTATGCCTGGGTTTTCGACACCCCTAGGAAGTCGTCGTCCGTTGCGGGCAAAACCTTCCACCGAGTCCATGCCGCCCTGAAGGGCGTGCAAAACAATAACCTTTACGATCGATTTCCCAGGCATAAATGCCTGGGCTAAGGAAAAACCGGGTGTCAAAATTCGCGCAAGGCGCGTGCAAATTCAACGTTAGTAGTACGGATTTAAGGAAATCGATTGTACCGCGGATGAACGCCGATAAACGCGGATGAAAACGGACGAGACTATTGGGTTTCTTGTTCCAGACTTCATATCCGCGTTCATCGGCGTTCATCCGCGGTAAAATTTCTTCTTCAATTCCGTGTTCGATCCGTGGCAAATTGAACAGGTTATTCATGCGCGGATCCTTAGTACCCGTTCGACTTCGACGAAGAGAACCACCAAGGGCGCGAAGATCACAATACGAGATGATTGCGTCGATTGGCTGGAGCGATGCGTCTGGACTGTCCTGCTGATCTTGTGCCCGTACGGCCGGTCGCGGTCGGAGATGGTTTTGTCGTATCCTTTGTGGTGAGCATTCCGAAATACCAGCGGCCCATCCGCTAACTGTTGGCCGCCGATAGCAGAATGTTGTGGTCGCGATGGCCCAATCGGGTCGTTGCACGCCATCACTGCTGCCACTTCTTAGGCCCTTGGCCCTGCGGCCATTCAGGCCACCGGCCCTGTCCGTCGCGGCCTGCGAAATGCCCCCGTTTTCGTAACCTATGCTTTGGGGGGAAGACTCGCCCATTGCAGGGCTGAGTGACAATCCGCGCACGCTCAGAGTCGAGCGCGGATGACTCCCCTTTGTTTCTAGACCAACCGAGGCAACGATTATGGCATCGCACGAGGTGGCTGCGGAAGCGCCTGCCGAACAGGCCGAGGGCGCCGCGCCCAGCAAACTGGGTAAGCTCATGCCGATCATTACCATGCTGGGCGTGGTGCTAGCAGTCGTGACCGTGGAATGCCTGACGGCTTACTTCTGTATTCCGTCGGCCGACGACCTGGCCGCGGCGGCCGGGGTTAGCATTGCGGCCGAGGCCCCGCCCGAGCCGGTCGCGGAAGAGCCGGAAGAACCGGTGTTGGTCGAGGTCGACCTCGGCGAATACCGCGTCACGGCCCTGCAACCGCTTACCAACACCAATCTGCGCATCGACTTCAAACTATTCGGCATGGTAACTGAGGAAGGCCACGTTGAGTTCGCGGAACTTAGCGAGGCGCACAAGCACCGCCAGCGGGACCAGGTCATTTCGTTGATTCGCGGCGCCGACATGACCGATCTGACCGACGCCGGGTTGGGCTTGATCCGCAGGCGGATTTTGGAGACAACTAACCACACGCTGGGCAAGCCACTTCTGCATGCAGTCATCTTTAGCGATTTTTCCGTGGTCGAACAGTGATGCCGTCAAACCCAGACGCACTGCCGCGCGTTTCGGGCGCAGCGGTCACTGCCCGTGGCCGCCATGACGACGACAGGAATGGATTCCAATGTCGGACGAATCGAAGCAGGTTGGCCAGGACGAAATTGAAGAGCTTTTGAAGCAGGCGAAAGCCGGCGCTGCCAGCTCTCCCGCGCCACCGTCGGCCGCGGCTTCGAGCGTCGTCGAGCAAGACGAAATCGAGCAACTGCTCAAAGGCGCCGTCTCAGCCCCCAAGCCCGCCAAGGCCGAATCCAAGCCGGCCGCCGCCGCGGACGACGGCAACAAAATACTCGCACAAAGTGACATCGAAGCTTTGCTCAACAAGTCCTCGCCCCCAACGCAAACCGCCAAGCCGGTGCATGTCGAACCAGCCGTGTCGCACGCCGTCGGCGAGAGCAGCATGGCGCAGGGCGACATCGAGCTTCTGCTCCACCAGGCCGAACGTGCCCTGGCGTCGATCGACCAACCCGCCGGCGCTGCGCCGCACGGTGTGCGGCCCTTCGAGTTGCAAAACTTCTCCGGAGCGCCGCCGTCGAGCGAAGTGGCCACGCTCGAATTGATTCGCGATGTCGAGCTGGATCTGAAGATCGAGCTCGGCCGCACGCACATGTACCTCGAGGACGTGCTCAAGCTGCGCCGGGGATCGGTCGTTCCGTTGGACAAACTGGCCGGCGATCCGGTCGACATCTTCGTGAATGGCCGCTTGATCGCGCGCGGCGAGGTTCTGGTCCTCAACGATAATTTTTGCGTCCGCGTCGCCGAACTAGTTGCGGGTGAAACCGCGGGCGTGTGATAAGGAACTCTTAACTAACCTTCCTCAATGCCACGTCATTCCCGCGCAGGCGGGAATCCAGCACACCACAAGTCGGTCCTACACCGCAAGAATTACAATCGTCCCGCACGAGTCTCCCCTGCTACCCTACTTCTCGAGTCCCTGGATTCCAGCCTGCGCGGGAATGACGTCCGAGCGGTAAGGTTAGGGGTTCTAAGGAAAGAAAGGCAAGGATGCCTTCGATGGTGACACGACTCGCGCTGGCTGCCATGTTGGTTTGCTGCGCCAGCGCGGCGGCCGACGAAGCTGTGCCGCGCCAAAAATCCGGGCAGCGGTATGCGGATCGAGACACAGGTCGCGCGGCGCCGCGTGTATTTGAGGCGGCGAAGGATTCGGCGCCACTTGAGGCTTCGCGCGGCCGAGCCACGGAAGCCGGATATCCGCTGGACGTCGGTGCGACACATCCAGCGACACTCGAGTCGTCGGGTAACGTTAATGTGCCCTACACCGAACCTCCGGCAGCGAAGGAACCATCCGCGACTCCCGAACCACTGCGTATTTCGCCGTCCGGCGCGCACAAAACTCGCGGCCAGGGCGGTCCCGCCGGTGAATCTGGTTCGACGTCGCGTACCGGCGGCCGCATGTCGCTCGTGCCCGTCTTTGGCAGCTTGGGCGTCGTCCTGGGGTTGTTTTTCCTGGTGATGTGGGTTCTGCGGCGGGGGATGCCCAAAGGCAGTCAATCCTTGCCGACGGAAGTAGTTGAAGTCTTGGGCCGCACGTCATTGGGCTCGCGGCAATACGCGCACCTGGTGCGCTGCGGCAACAAGCTGCTGCTAGTGTCACTATCGGCCAGCGGCGCCGAGACGCTGACGGAAGTCACCGATCCGATCGAAGTCGATCGCCTGGCGGGTCTTTGCCGGCAATCGCAACCCCACAGTGCGACGGCCACATTTCGCAATATCTTTCAGCAGTTCGGCCGCGACCGAACGGCGCGGGGCTTTCTGAGCACTACGGAGCGGGAGAGCGTGGCGTCGCTGGCCGACTTGCACGACGAGCCCTTGGATGGGTCAACGGAGGAATTCCATGCCTGATCGTTCGACCCCAAAGCCCAGCCGTGCGGAGATTCTGGCGCGGTGGAAATCCAGCCGCTCGCGCCGACTGCTGGCGGCCGGATCGTGCCTGCTGGCGCTGGTCTGCTTATTCAGCCCAGCCGGCGCGCAGGAGCAGCCCAACACGCCGTCGCGCATCGAACTTCCCGCGGGGCTCACGGGCGGGCCGCAGTCGTGGACAAGCCCCGAAGGTTTGAGTTCGACGATCCAGGTCATGCTCCTGTTGACCGTGCTCAGCCTGGCGCCGGCCGTACTGCTAATGACGACCTGCTTTGTGCGGATTGTCGTTGTACTTGGGCTGTTGCGACAGGCGCTGGGGACGCAACAATTGCCGCCTAGCCAGGTCATCACTTCGATGGCTTTGTTTATCACGCTGCTGATCATGGCGCCCGTCTGGAAGCAGGCTTACGACGATGCGATCGTTCCGTACACGAATCAACAGATCGGACTGGAGGAGGCATGGCATGCCGGCGTCGCTCCGATTCGCCGCTTCATGAGTGCGCAGATTAACCGCACGGACAATGGCGAAGACGTCTTGCTGTTCATGGAATACCTGCCCGAGTCGAAGACCAAAGACGTGCAGTACTACGACGACGTGCCGCTCGAGGCCCTGCTGCCGGCGTTCATGCTGAGCGAATTGAAGACGTCGTTCTTGATAGGATTTCAGATCTACTTGCCGTTTCTGATCCTCGACATGGTCGTGGCCAGCGTGCTGATCTCGATGGGCATGCTCATGCTGCCGCCCGTGTTGATCTCGCTGCCCTTCAAGTTGTTGTTATTCGTACTGGTCGACGGCTGGCACCTGATCGTCGGCATGCTGATGGAAAGCTTCCAGCCATTTGGGTGACGGTGCAAGATGTGGGCGCCACGGCAAGGCAATTGTCAGCAGCACAGTGACGGTTTCAGAATAGGTCTTCGATCATGGAAGTCCAAGACGCGATCGACCTGGCGCGCGAAGCCATGTTTGTCACCATGCTGATCAGCTCGCCCGTGCTGATCGCCGGCATGGTGGTGGGACTGGTCGTCGGCCTGTTGCAGGCGGTGACGCAGATTCAAGAACAGACGATCTCTTTCGTGCCCAAACTAGTGGCGATGGTGTTGGCGTTGTCGTTGAGCTTACCCTGGTTACTGGCGCAGTTGTTGCAGTACTTCCGCGACCAGATTGTGAATATCCCGGATAATCTTTAGGGGCCGTCGGTCTTCGCCTCATGCCCTTGTTGCTGGACTTACTTTCGAGCCAGTTTCTGGTCTTCACCCTGGTGCTGACGCGCGTCAGCGGTTTGGCCATCGTTGCGCCCGTTTACGGAACAAACGAGGTCCCAGCACAGGTTCGCGGACTGCTCGCATTCGCGCTCGCACTGCTGCTCACTCCGGCCCAACTGGGCGTTGCCATCGATCCGCCGCGGACGATCTTAAACTACCTGGTGTTGATCGGCGGCGAAGTGCTCATCGGACTGACGCTGGGCGTGGGCGTCTTAATCCTGTTTTCCGGTGTGCAATTGGCCGGGCAGGTGATCGCTCAGATGAGCGGGCTGTCGCTGGCCGACGTGTTCAATCCCGGCTTCGACACCAGCGTGCCGTTGATCTCGCAGTTCCTCTACATGTTTGCCTTAGCCATTTACGTCATCTCCGGAGGTCATCGGATCCTGATGGCGGGGCTGCTGGGGACATTTTCGTCCATTCCGCCGGGCTCAGCAGGGATGTCGACGTCGATCGCTGACGCCATGAGCGTTTTGGTCACCGAGAGTTTCACACTGGGCGTGCGCGCCGCCGCGCCGGCGACGGTCGCACTGCTGCTGGCCACGTTGGTGATGGGACTGATCAGCCGCACGTTGCCGCAGTTGAACATCATGGCGGTCGGTTTCGGCCTGAATGCGATGGTTACGTTCGGCTCGATAGCCGTGTCGCTCGGCGGACTGGCCTGGATGTTCCAAGAACAGATTGAGCCCGCCGTTGAAATGATTCTGGAAGTCTTTCAAGGGAGCGGTTGACGAATTCCGGCATCTGGGTGCCATGCCTTCACGGGCGCTAGCCCGGGTAGGCATGCCGCGCGGCACCTGAATGCGGGCAGGCTTACCCGACGCGGGGCGTCGTGAATGCATGGCACACGGTCGGATAGATTGTTTCCCGGGCTCTTCCGCGGACGCTGTGCTCTCCTCACCTCTCACTCCTCACCCCGTCACTCTCCCCTCGCATGGCCGACCAAGACAGCGACAAGTCGCAAGACGCGACACCGCACCGCCGCCAGCAAGCGCGCGAGCAGGGGCAAGTCGCCCGAAGCCAGGACTTGGGTTCGGCCGCTGTCTTGTTGGGCAGCGTGGTGGGACTGATGTGGCTCGGACCCGATCTCGTCAACTACCTTGCCGTTCTGACACGGCAGCAGTTGGGCGGCGATCCGTGGATGTCGGCCGACGTCTCGTTCACGACGTACGAGTGGCATTCGGTTGCTTGGGGGCTGGGTAAAGTCATGCTGCCCATTCTGGGCCTGATCACATTCATGGCGATTGCCAGCAATGTTTTGCAAGTCGGCCTGCTGTTCTTGCCCGACAAGCTCGCGCCCGATATCAGCCGGATCGATCCGTTGAAGGGGTTTGGGCGTTTGTTTTCGCTGACGAACTTCGTGCGATTGGCCTTTGGGATCATCAAAGTCATTATCGTCGCCGCCGTGGCCTACGCGAGCTTGAAGGGTCACCACGACGAGATCCTTGCGGCCTCTGGTATGTCATTGCCCGAGCTGGCCGCGTTTCTTATCGATCTGCTGCTCTCGACGGCACTGAAGGTCGCACTGGCTTTGCTGCTGTTGGCGATTCTCGACTTCGGCTTTCAATGGTGGAAGCAGGAGCAGGACATGCGCATGACGACGCAAGAGGTTCGCGAGGAAATGAAGAACCTGCAGGGCGATCCGCAGGTCATCTCGCGGCGGCGCGCGGCTCAGCGGCAACTTGTCCTCAATCGACTCTCGTCGACCGTTCCCAAGGCCGATGTGGTTATCACCAATCCCACAGAGTTGGCCGTCGCCATTCAGTACGACCCAGAAACGATGAACGCGCCCGTCCTCGTGGCCAAGGGGGCGGGCGTGATGGCGCAGCGAATTCGCAAGCTGGCGCTAGAACACGGCATTCCAATCGTCGAGAAGAAGCCGCTGGCCCAAGCGCTCTTCAAGGAAGTCGAAATCAACCACCCGGTCCCGCACCAGATGTACTCCGCCGTGGCCGAGATTCTGGCCTACGTGTATCAGCTCAAGGGCAAGTCGATGCCGACGCTTCGCTGAGGAAACGAGGCATCACGCCTCACGAACGCCGCTCGCTCGCCACGCTCACGGCCGTATGCGGGCTGCGAATGGTTCGGCCGTCCGTTTGAGTAACGGTCTCCACATCGCGCTGCTCGATTTCCGCACGCTCCGCCAGGCCACCCGAGTAGCCGTACTTATCGATAAAGCTCGCCCACCGCTGGGCAATTTTGGCACGCAACTCGGGGGGAAGGTCGTAGCGATTGGTCTCGTAGCCGGTCGTGCTGGCCACATAGGCTTCCAACGCGGGCAGCAGGCGCTCGAATTCGCCCAGGTTCAACTGATCGTACACCGTCCGCATTGAAGCGATCGGGTCGCGCACCAATTCTTCGTAACGCAGCTCGCAGAATCGGCCCGGACCAATCAGGTGCCGCTCGGCCTCGAACTTGTCGTACATCCGCGTGAATGTGTCAAAGACGCGTTCCTCCAGCCCGGCAAATGTCGGCGCTTGCAGCGCGGTCTGCGAGTAGAGTTTCTTCCACAGGTGGACCGTCGAGGGATACACGACGAATGGATCGCGCACGATATGTACGAACCGCGCCTGCGGAAACATTTCCAGCAACGTCTCGATGCGGCAGGTATGCGGCGGCGATTTGAGGATGATCCGCTTGGGCTTGAAGTACGAGACCTCGCAAAGAAAACGCAGAAAGGTTCGCCTCCAGCGGGAGAGCTCCTGCGGTGACAGTCCTTCGAGCGTGAGATACTCCTGATCCAGCGGCGGATTATTGGGAAAGGCAATCGTCAGGTAAGGCGACGGAATCCCCAGATTGCACAGTGCGAACTCGTCTTCTTGCGGTCGCAACCAGCCGGCCGGCATATTGTCCATCGGTCGACGTGACGGCAGCAGGAACTTCAAAAAGCGAACGGCAAACCACTGGGTCGCTAGAAAATGGGCCGGCGCGAAGCACTCGTAAGTCGTCGGGTACGTGTGCCGTGGATCGAGCACCAGCAACTCGTGCAACAGCGTCGTCCCCGATCGCCAATGGCCCAGGATGAACAGCGGTTGCCGATCCTCAGGGATGGACTTGATACGCCAGCCCCAGCGCAACCACTGACCCTTGCGATAGAGCGAATTGAAGATGCTCATCGCCGTCATGCCGGGCAGGTGGTGCCAGTTCTGCCAGCCGACGCGAAACCGATTGCGGACCAATAACCGCACCCAGCCCGTGAAGCACATGCCGTACCAGAACTTGAGCATCCATTCGCGCTGTTTAGTCGGCTTCCTCGGCGGAGTTTTGGATTCTTCCTGTGTGTCGACCATTGATTCTACCGCCGCGGCAACAAAACCGACCCCCTGGTGCAAGTTCCCACCCACGGCTGCATTTCAGAAGACGGCAATCCAACTGGCGACTTCGCGTGCCCGCTGGCCCGCGAGCACCCAGACGCCCCAACTTGCGGCTTCATCCTACTCACCCGCAGGGTGGGCGGGCAAGGAGGCGGAGGGTGCGGAAATCGCCAATCGTAACAAGACGTCCTAAATCGATCTGCCGGCGGTCGTCTGCCCGCGGCCTACCGCTTGCTGCCCACGTTCTGTCAGTAGACTTTCGGTGAATCGGCTCGCTCGGGCCGACGGGCGACGGCCTGCAGTGCGGCCTGCATCTCGACCACGAGTTGATGGCCCGGACGTTTGCCGGTAATCCGATTGAGGGGCAGCCCACCTGGCGAGAGAAACTGGATCGTCGGATAGCCGCGCACGCCGAAGTTGCTGCACACGTTGGGCTCTTTGTCGGCGTCGACCAGCACGCACAGGAATCGCCCCGAGAGGCGGACGACCTGGTCCTCAGAAAATGCTTCCTTTGCCATCTGGTGACAGTAGTCGCACCAGGTGGCAGTGAAGAAAACAAGCATCGGGCGGCCCTCGCGCCGCGCGATTTCGCTCCCTCGGGCGTAACCTTCGACGAACTGAATGCGTCCCCGCGCGACGCTCGGTTCTGTTCGCGAAGCCGCGGCAGTTGTTGCTGCTGTGTTATCGTTGGTGTGGTCGTCGCTACAACCTACGAGCACAACAGAAAGGGACATGGCCCCGAGCACGGCACATCGCAACGCTAGCATTTCATTGTCCCAAATCATTGTTGGTTCGACGAAGCAAGCGACCCCTCGTTTGGCGCATCGCCGCGAACAGCAATTTCAATCGTGCTGGCAGCTAGCACCGCCGTCGGTGCGACGCGTTGGGCGAAAACGCCGTGGGATGATGTGGTGAATGTCGCACAAGTTACTGCGACGCGCTACTTATCGCCCTGTGCGGCCAGGCAACTTGAACCGTCTACGCAAGTCGTTTGGCGGCGCTTCCAACGGCGAGCGCAATTGGCGAGTCGGATGCGTCAGCTTGGCAAGCCGGATGCGTCAGCTTCCGGGTTCGTTGCAGCGAAGCAACGCTTTACCTCGGCGCGCTTGCCGTTGGCTCGCGGCTAAACGGGTGCGATGCAACAAACCCGCTATCCGCTCTCGACTTTCCGACCCCCCCATTCTTGGCAGCGGGCTGCAACGGCTATTCTCCATTGCCGTTGACCGCCGCGTCGCAAATCTGGTAGCCTTCGCCCCGCTAGCTGGCGTTTCGAGGGCCGTTCGCGCTCTCGGAGTATTTTGGGCATCTCTGTTCGTAGCCGGAAGTTGTCGATGAAATACGCGGCGGTCGGCCCGATTGCCATCCATCTGCCCGAGGCGGTCGAGACCAACGATCATCTCCAATCGCAGTTCCCCAAGTGGGACATGGACCTGATCTATTCGAAGACCGGCATCCGCGCGCGGCACGTGGCGGCCGACGGCGAGTGCGCGTCGGACCTGGGCGTGGCGGCCGCCGAAAAGCTCTTTACTCAACACTCGATCGACCGCGGCACGATCGATTTCTTGCTCTTCTGCACGCAAACGCCCGACTACCCACTTCCCACCACGGCCTGCCTGATGCAACATCGGTTGGGGCTTCCCACCTCGATTGGAGCGCTCGATTTCAATCTCGGCTGCTCGGGCTTTGTCTACGGACTGTCGCTGGCTGACGGATTGATTCGTTCGGGTGCCGCTCGGCGGGTGCTGCTCATCACGGCCGAGACATATTCCAAGTACATTGCCGCGGACGACCGCTCGCTGCGGACGATCTTTGGCGACGGCGCCGCCGCCACGCTGGTTGAGGCAGCCACGCAGCCCTCGCTCGGTTCGTTCGTCTTTGGCACCGACGGCCGCGGCGCCGATGCGCTGTTTGTCGCCGAAGGGGGCGCGCGGCGGGGCGAGCACGTCTTGCAGTCGCGGAAGCGCCGCCGCTGGAGCAGCCCGCTCTATATGGATGGGCCGGCGCTGGTGGACTTCACCGTCGAGCAGATTCCAGCGATGGTCAATCGCGTTCTGGATGCCGCGAAACTCGAGTGGGACGCGGTCGATTTTTTCCTAATGCACCAGGCCACGCACTTCATGCTCTCGAAGCTCCGCGAGCGAATGCAGTTGCAGGAAGACCGCATGCCGCTGGTGCTCGAGCAATTTGGCAACACGGTCAGCTCGACCGTACCGATCGTGATGCATCAGTTGCGCGAGAGCGGCCGGCTGCGGCCCGGCACACGGTCGCTGCTGGTCGGCTTCGGCGTGGGCCTCTCTTGGGCCGGCTGCCTGTGGACGGAAACGTGGTGTGCAACGGCGGCTGACGCCGCGGATACCGATGCCGCGAAGCGAAGTGCGGCTTGAGATGTCACGCCGACACCTCGGCAATTGGAGGTCTGAGGAAGGCGGTCGGATCCTCTATTTCGTGATACGGCAATTCGGCAGTGCCTGCTTGAGCTTCTGAACCTGTTCGTCGCTGACCAAGCTACCGACGAGCCAAAGCGACTCAAGGTTCTTGAGACTTAATAGCGGCGAGACGTCGCTTACTCGCGTGTTTCCAATAGCTAGAATTTTCAGTTTTGTGAGTCTAGAGAGCGGCGAAAGATCGTGGACTGGAGTGTCCGAAATGGCTAGCCATTCAAGCGCCGTCAGATGTGCGAGAGGCGACACGTCGCTGACTCGCGTGCCCCAGAGAGAAAGCGTCTTCAGTTTCTTGAGTTCTGCAAGCGGCGAAAGGTCGCCGACGGTTGTTTGGTCAAGATCAAGATACTGCAGGTTCGTAAGCGTGGCAAGCGGCGAGAGGTCACTGGTTTTGGTGCATTCGAGATCGATCCTTTTTAGGTTAGTGAGTTCTGCGAGAGGCGAGAGATTGTTGACGGGCAACCCGGGTAGATCAAGTGATTCTAGGCTTCGAATCGCAGCAAGCGGCGACAGATCATTGACCCCTGTATCACGAAGCTCAAGCCCTAGCAGGTGTTTGAGGCCAACGAGCGGCGAAAGGTCGCGGACGTGCGCGCCGTAGAGATGAAGGTATTGCAGTTCAGTTAGTCCACTGAGTCCCGAGAGATCGCTGAGTGACGGGCCGCCAAGATTTAGCCTATGCAGTCTCTCCATCCCGGAGAGTGATGAGACGTCGCTGCTCGACGTGCATTCGAGCGAAAGCTCTTCCAAATCTGTGAGCCCCGAGAGCGGTTCGAGATCTCCAACCTGGGCGGATCGGATTTCAAGTATTTGTAGTTTCTTTAGATTGGCGAGTGGCCTGAGGTCGCCGATTGGCGAGCCAATGTCGAGCAGGACCAGATTCTTGAGCCGAGAAATCGGCGAAAGGTCGCTCACTGACGCATCCCAGAACATGAGCGTTCGCAAACTCGTGAGTTCAGAGAGCGGCACTAGGTCATTTACATTCGGGCCGTTGAATTGAACCAGTTGAACTCTTCGTCCAAGGACGTTTCCCAAATGCGTTCGCCACCAGGATTGGTGCGCCGGATCAGAATCGGGATCGTCTAGCAGACCTGCGAACCCAACACTTGCACCCTTGCCTTCTAGCTGTTCCGCGATTCGGATTTCACGCCGCGACTGATTGCGCTCGCTCGCGACCCACGCCACGACGATGGCCGCGAGCGTAATGAAAACCAGCAGCGATTTCAGACTGAACGCAAGCCAGCGGCGAGGCAGGTGCGTTTCTGATGCAGGATTGTCCATCGTTGCAGAGAAATCCCGCAGGGAAGCGAAACGCGAGCATCGAACAAAATGCCTTTGACGTACTTCAGTAGGAGAACCCCATTCAAATTATCTCGGACGCAACTCACACTTTCGGCGTGAAGCCTAGCACGATCTCGAAGCGGGCCGCCAGTTCGCCGATGCGCGAGTCCTTGAGAGGCGCAAAATCAACGGTCAGTGCCTCGCGGCCTTTCGGATCGCGGACGCTTTTGTAGACGAAGTCTTGCTCGTTGGCCGGTTCGCCCTTGATGTAGCACTGCGTGGTGAACTTCTCGCGGCCCTTCGTCTTGACGGCGAAATGGATGTGCGGCGTGCGCTGGGGATAGGCCACCGGCTTGATCGTGCGGAAATAATACTCGCCCTTCGAGCCGGTGAGGAAGCGGCCGAACCCCTGGAAATTAGCATCGCGCTTGTCGCAGTTACTGCTGCCCGAGTGCAGATACGCGCCGGCGCTATCGACCTGCCAGATTTCGACCAAGGCGTTGCGCACCGGCTCCCCGCGAGCGTCGAGAATGCGGCCGGTGAGATGCGTGATCTCGCCCACCGACGGCGTGACGGCGTCGTTAATCACAATCAGATCGTTGTCGGTGTCGAGCGGGAGCTTGTCGGGATAAAACGGCCCTTCGGTTTGGGCCGGCGTCCGCGTCAGTTCTTCCGCGAATGCTCCGGGCGCACTGAAAGCAACGGCCCCGACGGCCAACCCGCCCAAGAATCCGCGCCGCGTGACGCCCAGAGATGGAATTCGACTATTGAAGAATCGTGTTGTCGGCATGGCGGCTTAGCTCCTCGTTCGGTTGAGCGGACGAATTGCGATTCGTCCTCAGTCAAGACGCTCTGCCTATTATAACAAACTCAAAAGGTGTATGGGCAGAGTTTCGCGGCACGGATTTATAGTGCGGCAGCATCAATTGGCAGGCTGCTGTCGCAACCAGTACTCCCGGAACGACTTCAAACGTGGCAGCGACTCGCGATCCTTCGCGCGACCGGTCGCCTCTTTGCTGGCAATAATGTCGTCGATATGGCACACGGGAAAACCAGCGACTTCGACTCGCCGACGCCAGGCGTCCTCGAAGCGTTCGATTCCATCTGGCGCGAAGATTAGATCCAAGTCGAACGGGCCATTCTTCAACTGCACAAAGTCCTTGCCGCCCTCGATCTCGGCAGCCTGCCAATCGGCAAGGGAAAAGCCCAAGCTTCGCAGGGCATGGACTAACGCGCGGCCATTTTCCGGCGAACGCTTGACAAACAAATCGGCGTCTTGCGTTGTGTCGGGAAATCCGAGCAGAATCGCGCCAGATTTTCCCAGGAATAGATATTCGACCTGGTGTTGGGCCAGAACTTCGCGGATTTCCTCCGCCTGGCGATATTCAAACGCACCCATAACCTAGCCAGTCGGGCAAGTGTTCCTGGCACCAGCGGCGATACTCCGCCGTCGTGTCGAACGACCGGTACGACTCGTCGTCGAGCACCGGCTTGTACGTCTTGATAAAGCTATAGCGAAAGCGAGTTTCAAGCGGTCGGCGAGCATTCGCTTCAAACTCGTCGAGCCACTCGCGCGGAATCGCGGTCGACTGCCCGATTGCACTAACAGAAGCAGTAGTTTCCACCATGAATCGCAAAGTCCTGCGAGTGATCGACTACAAAAAGTTGGTCGGTGTTATTCAGTTCAACCGAACGATGCGCTACACGTCGGGCAAGAGTAAATTGACAAGCAGGCTACCTCATCAGTCTACTATGCAGGCCACTGTGCGACAACTTTGTGTCGCCGTTTCGACATCTCGGTTGCAGATGTCCGCGATTTTCCAACATTCGACTACCGCTACTTCATCGCCGCCGCGGCCCGCTTCTCCATCTCCTCGGGCGTCACGTCTTCGACGTGTGTGGCAATCCACCACATATTGCCCGAGGCGTCCTGCACGCCGGCGCTGCGATCGCCGTAGAACTGGTCCGTAGGGGCCATCAGCGACGTCGCGCCGGCGGCGACCGCTTTATTGTAGATCGCGTCCGCGTCATGCACATACAGGTGGATCATCGACGGCATCGATTTCCACTGCTCGTTGGCCTGTCCCATCATGATTGGCGAGTCACCGATTTTCACCTCGGCGTGCCTGATGTTGCCCTGAGGGTCAGTGTGACGGTTGATTTCGGTGGCGTCGAAAGCCGCCTTGAGGAACTCGATCAGCTCGGCCACCTTCGGCACGATCAGGTAGGGCGTAGCCGTGTGATAGCCCTCGGGTATCGGTTTGACTGCCATAACGTGCGGCTCCCTTCTCAAGAGTTGTTTGAAATCGTCGCGTTGAAATTGCCACGTTCGGATGGTTGCCATGCGCGGCCACAAGTCCCGCAACTGCTGGCATTCGCGCTGCTGGCATTGTCGCAAATCGCGGGGTGCATGCCAGAACCTCGTTCAATTTCGACCCAAATCGCCTAGATTCATGGGAGTGGCCATCGACGGAGTAAGCTGGGCAATGCGTGCCGATTATGCCTAGCGTAGTGAAGATGCCGATGGTAGCGGTCGAAATGAATCGTATGGATTCTAACGAACAGGCGGTCCTTCCGGGGCGCGTTCCGTATGGGGCGCGGACGATGATGCACCTTAAGATGAAGGCCTTTGCACTGCTGGCGCTTGGCGTCGCGCTGGTGTGCCCAGACCTGGCCGCGGCCCAACAAGAGCCCCCGTGTGCCTCCTGCTCGACAGGCTGCTCCACGGGCAGCGGCTCAGACTGCCCGCCGGGACTTCCCGACGCGTCCGAGTTCGATGGCCCCTCGGGTTTCTGCCCCGGCGGCTGGTTTACGGTTCCCGATTCGTGCGCGCCGCCCTTGAGGTTTTACGAATCGCCCCGTCGCAGAGTTTATGGCGCCGTGGAGGGAGTCGCGTTCAAGCGCAGTGTGTCGGGCAATCAGGATTTCGCCACGATGAACTTGCCCGGCCGAGTTGTGTTGAGCACGCGAGATCTGGACTTTGCGTTTCAAGGCGGCGTTCGAGGATTGCTGGGCGTGCGAATGAACGATCGATTCGCGCTGGAAGGTTCGTACTTTGGGCTCCTGCAATGGGACGAGTCCTCGGCCGTTCGCAACGACCGGGTCAATATCCTTGGTACGGCCGGAAATCTTTTCTCGCCTTTCACCAACTTTGGCATACCGCCGCAGATCGGATTCGATTTCAACACGACGGTCTCCGTCCGCGTGGAGTCGAGCTTCGATAACGCCGAGTTCAATTTGCGGCAGGTGCTCGACACCAACCCGTCGACGATGCAAGCCAGCGTGCTGTACGGCTTCCGCTATATCAACGTCGACGAAAAGTTCGAGTATCGTTCGCAATCGTTTGCTCCCACGCCGACGGGCACGGCCAATGCGGTCGACGTTGGTGCGGACAATCAACTGTTTGGGTTCCAGCTGGGCACGATGCTCGAGTTCAATGTCGATCCGCGCTGCTGGATCAACGGCGAGTTCAAAGCCGGTGTGTTTCACAACAACGCCCGCCAGAACACCAACTTTGTCACCGGTCCGCTGGCCGGCCCGCCATCGCTGATCAATACCGGGATCGCCCGCGAGGCGACTACGTGGATGTTGGATGGCTCCGCCTCGGTCATGTATCAGTTCACGCCCGCCATTGTTGGTCGTGTGGGCTATCAGGCGATTTGGCTCGACGGATTGGCGCTGGCGAGCGAGAACTTCTCCGAGAACGCCACGCTGCTGGGACTGGGGCCGGCCATTTTGGCCAAAGACGGGGCCGTGTGCTACCACGGTCCCTTCGCGGGCCTGACCTTCACGTGGTGAACGGCAACCGGTCGTGCCGCGACAATTGTCGACGCTCCACAGGCTCTAATCGCGTTGACGTCTCGCCTCGGACCGGCGCTTATGTCCTCGTGCCACTGGATTGTGGAAGTCTGCGCAATCCCGCCGAGCAGCGTGATTGACTCCAGCGTTGGTCCGATTATAGTCGCCAACAGGCAAAAAACTCGCCAGTGCGCGGCGCGAGAACACGCGCAGCCTGATTTGGGAGTCGCTCGATAACGCGACTCGCGACGCCCTTGGTGGCCCGTCGCACGCTAACTCGCAATCTCCTGCGATTGGTCACGTATTCCTGAGAGAATTCCATGTCGCTGCCAACGGTTTCGTCATCGGATTGGACCATCGCCTTTGAGGGGGACTTTCGTACCAGCTTTTGTCAGACGCTCCGCGATCTGCGCCTGGACGAGCTACAACGGTTTCCTCCACCCAAGGTCGATGGCCTTCCGATTGGTCACGAGTTGCGAATTGCCGGGAGATTTCTCAGCGGCGGCAGTTCCATGCTGGACCCATCCGCCTTGTCAGGAGTTTACAGGCGTTTGACTTCAGCAACGCAACAAGCGCTCTATCGCGGACTCGCGCTGGGTGAACCATTAAGTCGACCGCAGTGGGAATCGCTCATCGGCCGCGAGGCCGTCGATCAATGGGTCGAGCGAGGCCTGCTCACAACGGCTGCCGACGACCGTCTCGCATGCCGCTTTCGCGTCATTGTGTTGGGACCGTTGCGATTCGTGATCGATCATCCCGACCCGTCAATTCTGCTCCGCATTCACATCGGGCAGGACTCGCTCAATATGGTGGAATTCCTAGCCCACCACGCCCGCGATGTCGACGGCACGATGCTCGATGTCGGTACGGGCAGCGGTCTACAGTTGCTCACGTCCGGTCGCAAGCGATCGTCGGCGCTGGGCGTCGACATTAATCCGCGCGCGGTCCGAATTGCCCGGCTGAACGTAGAAATCAACGCTGCTTCGACGTGCAGGATCGAGGAACGCAATGCCTTCGACCGCGAGTGGAAGCCGGCGCCGTTTCGACTCGTTACCTGGAACACGCCGTTCATGTTCTTTCCCGACAGCGAGGTGGCGAACAACTTGGACGGTCATGGGGGGCATCTTGGCATCGCCTTGACGTTGTCGTTTGTGGAACGGCTAGTCGAGTTGCTCGATCCGGCCGGCGTTGCTTTCCTGCTCTCCGCCGCGCCGGTAATGTTCGACGGCCAGAATCAACTGGAGATCGAACTTGCCGATCGAGCGCAACGTTGCCGTCTCGACATTACGACTTTCGTCTTGCAAAAGTTTTGGGATCGAGACCATATCGAATTCCATCACGCGCATTCAATTCGCTCGTTTGAGAGCGTGATGATTCGCATTCGTCATGGCGAAGGCCGGTTTCAAAGAGTTCCGCCCGGCCCTTTCCAACGCTCGGTCGACGCGCTGCGGACCCTGCTGCACGGTCGACACGGTGGCATTGCCAGGCCGTCCAAGCGAACGACGGGCTGATCTTAGCGATTCAAAAATGCACAAGACCAGTCTCCCCACAGCGGGAATCCTGGTCTTGTGCGAACCCAGCGGAAAACGATGATGGCAGTCGGGCAGCTTACTACGATCATGGGGCGGCTACAATAAACCGGTTGGGGGGAATCGATCCAAGTCCCGGTTTATTCCATAAATCATGCTAATTGCCAGCCCTGCCTGTACTGGCGTCGGATGAGCGGCGCCGCCTCGGGGGCGTTGGTGGCCGTGAGCTTCTCGGCGTCCCATTCCAGCTTCTTGCCCACGCGAAAAGCGACATTGCCCAGGTGATTGGCCTCGGTGAGCCAGCCCGCGTATTGGAAGTTGCAAGTCGTGGGCTCGCCCGTTTTGCAGGCATGGATCCACTCGGCGTAGTGGCCGCGCGAGGGTGCGATCGTGGGCTCGGGCCGCTTGAAATCGGCAAATTCCTTCTCGGGCAACATCGTGTGCTTAAAATAGTCGGAGAGGACCATGCCTTTGTCTCCGATGAATAGCGTTCCGTCCCTCCATTGGGGGATGCGGCCTTGCGTCCAGATCTCAGGCTTGTTGACGCCCTGGTACCAGGTAAGCTTGAGCGACGGCTGATCGCCACGCGGAGCGTATTCATACGTAACTTGCATTGAGGCTGGGGCCAATTCAGGGTGCGGTGGCGGACCCTTGGCTTCGATCGTCAACGGGTGTTTTAGGTCCAGAGCCCAGAACGCCAAGTCAATGCGGTGGCTGCCAAGGTCCGACATCGTCCCGCTGCCAAAATCCCACCAGCGGTACCATTTGGGGCCGGGCACGTAAACGCTATTAAACGGTCGCTCGGGTGCGGGGCCCAGCCAAAGGTCCCAGTTGAGCGTCGATGGCACTGGTTCGGACCCGGTGGGCCGGTCTTGGATATCAACAATGTCGCCGTGCTTGCGGGCCTCTTCGGGCGACGATTGCCAGCCCCATGCCCGCGAGACCCATACGTGGACTTCGCGAACGGGACCGATGGCGCCGCTTTTGATCAACTCGACCACGCGGCGATAGTTGGGGTCGGCGTGAACTTGCGTGCCCATTTGCGTCGCGACGTTGGCTTTTGCTGCCGCTTCGCGAATGACGCGGGCTTCCCAGATGCTATGCGTGAGTGGCTTCTCGCAGTACACGTGCTTGCCCAGTTGCAATGCGGGCAAGGTCGCAAAGGCGTGCGTGTGCTCGCAGGTGCTAACCACGACCGCATCGAAGGGCTTCAGCTCGTCGTACATCCGACGGTAGTCGGTAAACTTGCGGGCCTGAGAGTGCGTCGCCGCGGCCGCATTCAAGGAGTTCTCGTTGACGTCGCAAAGCGCCACAATATTTTCTTTTTCCTTGGCAACTCCCTCCAGGTTGCCACCGCCGCGGCCCCCGCAGCCGACGATGGCGACATCCAGCTTCTCGTTGAGATTCCGACCCCGAAGCAGGGCCGGCGCTGCAAACGCGGCCAGGCCCCCGGCGGCGCTGGTCTGCAGGAAACGCCGACGCGAGTAAGGCGCCAATTTGGAACCCGAGTCGGCAACGGTTCGTTGGGTCATGGGATCGATTCCTCGGTGGGCCATGCGGGGGGCGGGAAGGCATTATCGTACCGCGTCGGCCAATTTGGTTCAAACTTTTGCGATCTCTCCGCGCCGATGACTTGAAATGTTCGCACGGGCGCGTATCATCCTAGGGCCGGGCGCGGTGGTCGTGATATGGTTCCTGCCCCACCATGTCGCATCCTGCGCCCGGCACTTTTTTGATATCAGGAGATCGATCTGCCGGTGTCGGATCGGGTCAAAACGTGCCCGACTAGGATGCGGCGAGCGCATGGCGCCAGAACGGCGCATGGCGTGACGGGCAGCTTGACACATCGCATACCCTTGCAGACCCTACTTCGGTATTGTCATGACAACGCTTGTGACGGGCGCCACGGGTCTGTTGGGCAATAATCTGGTCCGGCTGCTGCTGGAACAGGGGGCCGACGTGCGTGTCCTGGTGCGACCTCAGAGCGACCTGCGCTCGCTCGCAGGATTGGACGTCCAAGTCATCGAAGGCGACGTCCGCGACGCCACGGCCGTCGATGCGGCGTGCCACGGAGTGCAGCGCGTCCTACACGCGGCGGCACGCGTCCATATCGGCTGGAGCGGAAGCCAGCATCTGTGGTCCGTCAATGTCGACGGCACTCGAAATGTTTGCTCGGCCGCGCGAAAAGTTGGCGCCCGCATGGTGCATGTATCGAGCGTGGATGCCCTCAATCCAGGAAAGTTGGAGGCACCGGGGACGGAAGAGTCGCCCGCCGCGTGTCCCGTGGATTGCCCTTACGTCCTCACCAAGCGATCGGCGGAACAGGTCGTGCTCGAAGCGGTCGGTCACGACCTTGATGCCGTGATCGTCAATCCGGCGTTCCTTTTGGGCCCTTGGGACTGGAAGCCCTCGAGCGGCAAGATGCTGATCAGTGTCGCCTCGAATTGGGGAATCTTTGCGCCGCCGGGTGGCAACGATTTCTGCGACGTTCGCGATGTCGCGACAGGGATCATGCTGGCCGCACAGCATGGCCGCGTAGGGCAACGGTACATCTTGGGTGGGCACTCTTGGAGTTACCTCGAGGCCTGGCGATTGTTCGCGCGCGTAACGGGCGCGTTCTCGCCTCTACGCGCGGTCCGTCCCTGGTTCCTCCGTTCGATGGGCGCCATCGGCGACCTGGCCGGCTGGGTTCGCGGTCGTGAGGGGGACTTCAACTCCGCGGCGACGGCTCTCTCGATGCTGCCCCGGCATTCTTCCAGTGCGCGGGCGATTGCCGAATTGGGGTACTCCTTTCGGCCGCTCGAAGTGACGGTCCGCGACGCCTGGCATTGGTTTCAGGAGCACGGGCATATATTGGCCCGACAGAAGAGTCCGCAAACCGACTCCGCCTGGTCCTGATGTGTCGACCGCTGGACCGCCCCGCTTTGCCTGCTGTAAGATCGCCTCGGTACTGGCCGCAACGGTCGTTCGAGATAACCTCAGGCATTCACGATGTCCTCCCAAGCATTGGCTGGCGAATTTGCGCAGGTGCCCGTGATCGACGTGGGACCGCTGTTGGCCGGCAATTCCGGCCGCGTGGACGTAGCCAGTCAACTCGGCGCCGCCTGCCGCGAGTGCGGGTTCTTCTACGCCATCGGTCACGGCGTGCATGAAGGGCTTTGCCAACGCCTGGAAGCGCTCAGTCGGCAATTCTTCTCGTCGAGTGCGCCGGAGAAAATGCAAATCGGCATGTCTCGCGGCGGCCGGGCCTGGCGAGGATATTTTGCAGTCGGCGATGAACTTACTTCCGGTAAGCCCGATCAGAAAGAGGGCCTGTATTTTGGCGCGGAGCTGCCTGCCGATCATCCGGCCGTGATTTCCGGCACGCCGTTGCACGGCCCAAACCTCTTTCCCGAGATCCCGTTATTTCGCGAGACCGTGCTTGAATACATGGCGGCCCTCACGCTATTGGGTCATGCGCTGATGGCCGGCATTTCGCTCAGTCTGGGCCTCGAAGAATCGTACTTCGCGGACCGTTACACCGGCGATCCGCTCGTTCTGTTTCGCATCTTCAACTATCCCTGCTCGTCCGGGCGAACGGCCGCCGATAGCCCGCGATGGGGCGTTGGCGAACACAGCGATTACGGTCTTCTGACCATCCTCAGGCAGGATGACGTGGGTGGCTTGCAAGTCAAAAGCCGCAGCGAATGGATCGCCGCCCCGCCAATCCGCGGGTCGTTCATCTGCAATATCGGCGACATGCTCGATCGGCTCACGCGCGGGATCTATCGCTCCACGCCGCATCGCGTCGTAAATACGGCGACGCGCGACCGGCTCTCGTTTCCCTTCTTCTTCGATCCCGACTTTAACGCCGAGATTCGTCCCATCGAGGCGCTCGCTGGGCATGGAATTTCCGATGACCGCAACGAACGATGGGATCGTGCGAGCGTTCACGAGGTCAGCGGAACCTACGGCGACTACTTGTTGAACAAAGTCTCCAAGGTGTTCCCTCAATTGCGCCGTAGCGTATTGTAACGAATGATCGGAAAATGAATGTGGATGCATGCTTATTGTCATTCCCGCGCCGGCGGGAATCCAGTGAGGCGCAAGATGGCGCTGCGGCACCAGGTTGGAGAGCCGCCACGCACGAATTTTTTTCCATCGCGTTCCCCGTGTCCCTGGATTCCCGCCTGCGCGGGAATGACGGAGGCGATGCCGGACGCACATGGGCAATTCACGGATTCAAGGGGTTAGTTTAGGGACCACTAGAAGCTCATTGGAGTAACCGCATGAGTTCGACTCCGTTCTTGCCCCATTCAGAGCTCTCCGCGCCGATCATCCAGCCGCCAGGCGGAGGCAAGGTCGTGGGCGTGATCGGCGGCCGTAGCTACTTCAAGGTGCAAAGCGCCGATACGGGCGGCGCCTATGCCATCCTGGAACAAGAGGTGCCGCCGGGCCACGGACCTCCGCTGCACGTCCATCGTCACGAGACCGAGGTCTTCTATATCCTCGAAGGCCAGTTCGAGCTGACGATCGGCGACGAGAAGGTCGCGGCGCCGGCAGGCGCGATGATGGTCGGTCCGCGCGATATCCCCCACACGTTTCGCAATGTGGGCACGCAGCCCGGTCGCATGTTGCTGACCGTGATTCCGGGCCGATTTGCCGACTATTTCAGCGAGGTTAGCAACGTGCCCGACGCCGAAATTGCGACGATCCGCGGATTGTGCGCGAAGTACGACGTGGAAATCTTGGAGTGAATCTGACCGCGTTGCCGGCAACGTGCATCTTGACGGTTCAGGCCAGAATCTCGGTGATCGCCTTGCCGTGATCGATTTCCAGACGCTTGCGGCCGGGGATTTCGAGCCTGCGTGAGTCGAGGCCCATTTGTTGCAGAATTGTCGCGTGAATGTCGGTGACGTAGTGGCGATTCTCGACGGCGTGGAAGCCGATCTCGTCCGTCACGCCGTGAATAATGCCCCCCTTGATGCCGCCGCCGGCCATCCAGACCGAGAAACCGTAAATATGATGGTCGCGCCCGTCGGTGCCTTGGGTTCCGGGCGTCCGGCCGAACTCGCTGGCGAATAGCACGATGGTCGAGTCGAGCATGCCGCGTTGCTTCAAGTCCTTGAGCAATCCCGCGATCGGCTTGTCGACTGCTTTGAAATTCTTCTCATGGTTCGCCTTCAAGCCGCCGTGCGCGTCCCACGCTCCCGCGCCCCCCGCGCCGTGTTGAATCTGGATGAAGCGCACGCCGCGCTCGACAAATCGCCGCGCGGCCAGCATCTGCATGCCAAAATCGCGCGTCGTTGGCTCGTCGAGACCGTACATTTCACGCGTGGCAGCCGTCTCTGAGGCAAACTGCAGCGTCTCGGGAACGGACGTTTGCATGCGAAACGCTAGTTCGTAGGCCTCGATTCTTGCGGCCAACGCCGGATCGTCGGGGTACTCAACCGCCTTGAGCTGGTTTAATCGGCCGACGAGATCGAAGCCGAGTTGCTGTTCCTCGTTGCTAATGCCGCTGGTGGGCCGACCGAAATCGAGCGGATTGGCCGGATCGACGCGAATGGGCACGGCGTCGTGGGCGGGCCCGAGGTAGTGCCCATCCTTTGCGTTCCAGTATTCGCGGTTCCCCATCGAAATAAACTGCGGCAGGTTGTCGTTCACTGAACCGAGCCCATAGTGGACCCACGCGCCCAAGGTTGGGTACTCGCCGTCGAGCATGTGGCGCCCCGAATGAAACTGCGTCTGGGCGCCGTGGTTGTCGTCGGTCGTGTACATCGAACGAATGACGGCAATATCGTCGATGCAGCTTCCGGTGTGCGGCAGCCAATCGCAGAGCTCGATGCCCGATTGGCCGTACTTGCGAAATCCGACTTGCAAGGGGTAGAGCTTGTTGCGCTGCTGACCGTTGGCGTCGTTCACGACTGTCACCCGGGCCAGCTTCAGCTTCTCGGGATTCTGTGCGTCCTTGTATGGCGTTTCGTCGATCGATTTGCCCGCGTACTTGGTCAGCTCGGGCTTGGGATCGAACGATTCTGCCTGAGAGACGCCGCCGTTCATGAACAGCCAAATCACGCTCTTGGCTTTGGGAGGAAAGTGGGGCTGGCCATTGGGCGGTTGCCAGGCCGTCGTAGGATCGGCACGAACGATGCCGTCTTGAGCAAGCAGCGCCCCCAATGCCAGGCCAGTAAAACCCATGCCGACATCGGCCAGGAATTCGCGGCGATGACTACGGCAGTTCGTTGACGCAGGGCGAATGGATGGCATGTCGAAATCTCCGCTAGCGCGGCACATGGGCCACTAACGCACGGTAACAAAATCGTTGTGATTCAACAGCGCATGCACCAGGCTAGTCCGGGCGCGGTTCGCGGGGTTGGGCCGGTTGTTCTTGCGAGCGAGGTCCGTCAGTCGCTGAAGTGCGTCGAGCGCCGTGGCTTGCTCAATCTCCGACGGTTCGATCGCCAGCACGGTCGAGAACGCCGCCCGAGTGAAATCGCGATCCGACGCGCCGGGACTTGCCGCGGCGATACGTTGGGCGATCTTTTCGGCCATTTTTTCCGCCAAGGGACTGTTCTGCAGCGTCAGCGCCTGCTGTGGGACGATGCTCTCGGCCCGACGGTAGCAATCCAAGACGCTCGCGTCGTCGAACATCGACAAGAACTTGTGATGCTCGTTGTGCGAATGCACGAAGTACAAACTGCGGCGGCGCGAGGTTTCATCGCCGGCCGGGATGGACGGGCCGCCACGCGTCGGGTCGAGCTCGCCCGCGAGATGCAGCAAGCTGTCGCGCACGAGCTGAGCTTCCATGCGGATCGGATTCGAGCGCCAGTAGTAGCGGTTTTCGGGGTCCGCCGCGAGCGTATTCGCGGCAGCACCCGCGCTCGACGACGTCATTCGATAGGTGTTGGAAGTGACGATTAGCCGATGGATGTGCTTCATGCTCCAACCGTGTTCGGTCAACTCGACCGCCAACCAATCGAGCAACTCAGGATGTGTCGGCGGAGTGCCCTTGCGGCCGAAGTCGAACATCGTGGGCACGAGCGGATGGCCCATGTGCCGTGCCCAAATGTGGTTTACG
>Ga0163144_10001504_pt1 | contig 54957 bp, 36 predicted proteins | sample OliLak19BULKMAT1_FD_123175 | JGI IMG/M metagenome (GOLD analysis project Ga0163144, IMG submission 123175) | Freshwater microbial mat bacterial communities from Lake Vanda, McMurdo Dry Valleys, Antarctica - Oligotrophic Lake LV.19.BULKMAT1 | ecosystem: Environmental > Aquatic > Freshwater >... | reverse complement strand
CTACACTATAAACTACACTTGCAATTGAAGCAGTAATTGCAGGGGGCGAAATTAAAGTAAGAGAACTATTTGGAGAAGCGATACCTGGTCCTGAAGTCCAAGTATAAGAGAACGCTGAAGGACTTAAACCCGTGCATAAACCAAACCGTGTATTTGGGCGATTAGCAGATGTACCGGATATTAAAGTATTAGCACAAGACGATACTGCCGAAGATGTAGAAAAGCGAAAAACACACGAAGTAAAAGGAGTAGTTGTGTAAGGTGATGACATATTATTAGACCAAGGACCTGTATTAAAACATAAATCAATTAATATATTTGATGTTCCATCCCAGTAATAAGGGGTACTAAAATTATGTTGATTCCAACCAACAGCAGGAGCTAAACTAGTCGCAACAAACACAGTTGATAAGCCAGCCATATCGAACAATGTTGCTTGAGTAGCTGCAGTACATTTCATTCTTATTGTGTAATTAGGGAAACTACCAGCAAAATTTGTACTTGTAACATTAAAAGCTAAATTTGTTATGTATCCTGCTGATAAACCCAATGCCGTAAGTTCAGTAGCGCGATAAATATATTGTTGATGGCAATCATTCCACCATTTAGCGTAAGGTGATGGGTAAGTTGATGCAAAATTTGTAATAGCACCAGTACCAACCGTATATTGAGCGGGCGCGGCACAAGCTGGACCAACACCAACGGTTGAACAAGGCGTTCCCGTGATTAAATTAGCTATTGTAACCGATGCTGTAAAACTACCACCTTGACAAATGGTATTAGTTAATGGCGAGAGTGTATAAGTTGGTAAATTTGTAACGTTAACAAATACTGTTTTAGTATCAATGCACACACCTATGCTTCCCGATAAAGTATAAGTAGTGCTAATAGTTGGTGTAGGAGATATAGATGTTGTATTTACATTAGTTGGTAACCATGTATAAGTTGTGGCTCCACTTCCTATTATAGATATATTGGTACCACCACAAATATTTGTAGAAGACGGTACAACTGTAACTGTTGGTGAAACAGCAACAGCTAATGTGGTTGTTGGTAAGTTTGGAATTGAACTTCCCGCTAAACCGGCTGTTGCACCAAAAGTAGTTCCAAAACATGAACTTGAAGGATTATTTACAGTTCCTGCAGCACCTGGAGTTGGAAGATAGGTAACACCTCCTGGTAAGCCCGCTGGTGAAAATGCAAATACACCACCACCACCTCCGCCACCAGTGCCATGACAGTTAGTTGTAAAAATAGTATTAAAATTACTGCCACCCCTTCCTCCAGCAGTGTTAACAGTTAAATTTCCAACATAATTATTACACTCTATAAAAATAGTTCCTCCGGCTCCACCGCCTCCAGCACCTTCATCGTTCGCAATAATTGTTACGCTTCCACCACTTGAACTTATTAATCTATTATTACAAATAATTGCATTAGCACGTATATAAATTATCGCTCCACCGTTACCACCAGTAGTCGCAATTTGACTATTATCTCTAAAGCCGCCGCCCCCGCCCCCGCCTAAAAATAAAGTACCTAATGTTTGAGGTAAATTTAATCCACCAACGCCACGCTCGTCAAATCCGCCGCAACCATTGAATTGATTTCCACCCAAACCGCCAATACCAGCATTACCGCCACCGCCACCGCCAGAGTTACCACAATTACCTGCACCACCGCCATTAGCCTGCTTGCCCTTCATGCCATCTTGCCCAACTATCCATTGCGAAATACTTTCGCCTTTTTGTCCACCACTAATATTAAATGCACCAGCAAAACCACCATTACTGCAACAAAAAAAGCTTGTTGCAAAATTACCGCCTCTAAAACCCATTGCATTGGTTATAATATCCGAATTTAATGTGAGCGTTCCAGCTTCAAAAGCTAACACACCGCCAATAGTTCCATTCCAAGCTGCACAAGTTAAAGTATTATTTACAACAGGTAAACAATAAGTAGGTACACGCACAATTTGCACAAAACCTGCAATATTATATGCATTTGTTAAAGCTGAATTAACTGTAACAACATTACCTGCAATGGCAGTTATTGATTTAAACTCGTAATTTCCAGCACTATTTTGCGAAATAATATTACCAAAAGTATTATTATTAGTAGTTACAACGTTTGCACCTTTCATTTGAATGATCATAATTTTATCGCCAACCGCAAAACCAAAGGCAGACGCAACGGTTATGTTAGTTCCAGCAATAGCATTAACTGCAGCATAATTATTGATTACGCCACTTATGTTTTGAGAAAAACATATACTTGAAATAAACAAGAAACAAAAAAGGAAAATTTTAAAGAATAATTTCATGACTAAAGTAAATATTTTGTGTAAATAATATTAATTTAATTACACAAATTTAATTATACATTAACCTAAGTACAATTTTTTCACTCAATAAAACCTATGCTTTAATAACTAATTTGAGAGATTTAGAAGAAGTTAGAATTTATTAATATGATAAAGGCATACTTGCTCGTTTCATTGGGTTAATTGTTAGCACAGGTATGTTGCTAATATCAACCATTTTTTGACTCATTGTGCCACTAAACATTTCTCCAAAACTTAAATCTTTTTTATTCATTTGTACAATAATATCGCAATCGTTTTTATTGGCATAAGCAACAATAGCCTCAGCCACATCTTTAGCTGCAACCGATTTATTTGTACAATTAACGTTACGTTCTTTAATATATTTTTTTACTTGATTTAAGTAAGGTAATAATTTATTTTCGTAGTCATCATCGCTTGGGTCAAATACCGAAACTACTTTAATATCGGCTTTATAATATTGTGCTAATTGTATTACTGTTGGGACTTTTTCGCGTGATTCGGGACTTAAATCAAAATCCATTAAAATATTTTTACATTCAGGTGTATGTGATGTTGATCTAATAGTTAAAACAGGGCAAGGTGCATTTTTTATAAATTTACTTGCAGTACTTTTACTCATAAAACTTCTAAATTTAACATTAGGTTCTAGTCCAACCACAATTAAATTCGATTTCATTTTTTCGGCCATTTTATCGGTCTCTTCGTAAATATCACCTTTAAGTGAAATAAAATTACACTCGACACCGCTTTGAGTTGCTGTTTCTTTGGCAAGATTTTTTAATTCTTCATTACTATGTATTTGTTTATCAACATATACATACATTATATATAATGTAGATTTTGTATAACGCGCTAAGTTATATGAATGTTTTATAGCGTTAATTGATTGCTTTGAAAAATCAATAGGGATTAAAATAGAACCGTTTTCGTTAATATGCATAGGTTTTAGTTTTAGTTGTATAAAATTATAGTATTTTTTTAAACAACAACAACATCACTTCATCAACTTTTTAACTTTTGTATGTTTTTAACTTAAAAAACTATAATTTTTCAACAATAGCAACGTTTGCGAAATTATTATTTTGTATTAAATAATTATTAACAATTAGTTTTACTTAATTAAAGTAATATGACCTGCATATTGTTTTGGTTTACCAGTATTTTGGGTTACTGTAATTTTATAAACATATACATCTTGCGGTAAAATATCTCCACCTTTTTTAGCTCTTCCATCCCATCCTTTCTCTATTTCGTTGCTGCTGAATAAAAGTTGCCCCCAGCGATCAAAAATATCCATTTGGTATTTTTTTATACCTATGGCTTTCGGGGTAAATACTTCGTTGCTTCCATCTCCGTTTGGTGTAAATGAATTTGGTATAAAAAATGTTTCATCTTCAACAACTGTTAATTTTTTTAGTGTGCTATCTACACAACCATAATTACTTTTAACTTTTAAATAAACAAAGTAATTTCCAATAGTAGCAAAATTATGAGTTGGATTTTGCTTAATTGAGGTGTCTTTTCCATTGCTGTAAAAATCCCAATACCAACTTACTACAGTTGCATTTTTTGAATTATCGGTAAAACTTACCAAAAAATCGTTTTCGTTTGGCGCAACAGGAGTATAACTAAAATCAGCCTTAGGTAATGGATAAGCTTCAACCGTTGTTGTAATTGCGTTTTTACAACCTCTTGTATCCACCATATTAATGGTAACAGAATGCGTACCTGCTACTTCAAAACATTGTCTTACTTTTGTAGAATCGTTAAAAGTATTGCCATTACTAAAATTCCAAGCTGCCGAAATAATATTTGTTGATTGTTTATTTAAATCAAAAATAGTACAAAAAGGCACACAGCCTCCTGTTCTTTGAGGCGCAACGTAGCCCGAAGGAAGAGGTAAAACAATAGGTGTAATAACTACAGTATTTAAACAATCGTTTCCATCTGCTCCAACTAATGTGTAGGTAGTTTGTAATTCAGGAGAAATACTAGATATTGAGTAGTTGTTTTGTAAAGATAAAACGCCGTACATGGTTAGCCATTTATAATCTAAAGCCCCTACCCCACTAAACGAAAACATTGCTCCTTTGCATACTTCGGTATTTCCAGCAAAACTAACAGTTGGTAATGGGTAAATAGTACAAAAAGCTTGCGTACTTGCAGTGCAACCACCCACTGCCGTAACAATAACAGTATAACTACCCTCGCTTGCAAAGCCAACATTATTAATTGTTGGATTTTGTTGGGTAGAGGTAAAACCGTTTGGACCAGCCCATTGATAGGAAACAGCTGGCGTTACATTTAAGGTTAAATTATCATTTAAACAAGTATTATCTCCTATAGCCATTGGTATTGGCAAAGTATAAATAATTTGATTTAACGTTGCAGTATTTACACATCCATTAATATCAGTGCCAGTAATAGTATAATTACCTGTTAAGTTTAAAGGTGCTGCATTAACCACTATTGTTGATTGGTTAGATGTAAAATTATTTGGACCTACCCAAGTGAAAGCAGTACCTCCATTTGCACTTAATGTAATGGGTTGGTTTTGGCAAACGTTGCCACTTGTTGCTGCAACTATTATTGGCAAAGGATTTATTGTTACTGGGGTTGTAGCATTAGCGGTGCAACCATTTGTAGCCCCTAAAACTGTATATGTACCTGAATATGTTAACAAATTATTTGTAATATTTGGGTTTTGAAAATTAGAACTAAAACCAGCCGGACCTGACCATGTGTATGTTGTAGCACCATTACTAAATAAATTAAAATTTTGAGCAAAGCAATAATTTCCCGAACTATTCGCAGCTATTATTGGGTTTGGTTTTACCTGAATTGACCCACTTGCAATTGAAGTACAAGTAGAATTAGAAACCAAGACGTTATAAACGCCATTGTTAATAGCCTGTGTATTTGGGATAGTGAGAGTGGGAATATTTGATGAGAATGCACTCGGACCGCTCCAAGAATACGTGCTAATTGCTATACCACCTGCTACATTTAAACTGGCAGTAATGCCTGCACAAACGGTAGAACCTGATACCGTTAAAGTGGGTGTAGGTATTACCGTAATTGATCTTGTAACTGCACAGGTATTTGTTGCCGGATTTGTTCCAGTAGTAGTTGCAATACAAGTATAATTACCGCTTGATAAAGCAGAAACATTTGGCAAACTAGTATTACCAATAGGAGATGCAAAGCCATTTGGACCAAGCCAAGCTACACTTGTTATATTTGTTGTAGTTGTAACACCAAACGTAGCAGTTTGTGTTGAACAAAGTGTGCTAGTTGCTGCAGCTGTAAACGTGCATAAAATGCCGCAATTAGTTGTACCTGCACCTGGCACTGTTGAGTTTGATTGATTAAAGGTAATTTGTTGATTTTGATTTGAAAAATTTGTAATTAATAAAATATAGTTCTGTCCTGGCAAGGCATTCGCAATTACTAAAGTTTCGGTAGCTGAACCCGAAAAGCTACAACCACTATTACCGCCCGAATTAGGCACTTGATTTCCGCTAGTTAAATTACCACAGTTAGCATTTAGGTTTGGAAAAGGGCCCCAAGCAATAAAATCAATATCGTTGTTAGCAGACATTGATAAAGCTAATGGACCTGCCGTTAAAATTTGTAGTGAAAACCAAGCTGGGTTAGGTTGCGATCCTAAACAGCCGTAACTAGGACCAGCTTGCGCAGCACCAGAATTTGTACCCGCAGGATAGCTAACGGTATTACCAGTACAAAAAGGCTGAGCATTTGCACAAGTACTGTTTGTTTGGCCTATAACCAAATTTGTTAATATTAAAAAAATACAAAATATTAAAATATGTTTTATCATATATACAAATATATAGCTAAATTTTTTAAAATAAACTATTACTTAATAAGTAAAATATGCAGTTTAGTGTTTAAAAAGGCAGTTTTACTCATTTGTGATTTATTAGTATAGTTTTTTAGGGTTTTGAGGTGCTTGAATATTTTAAAAATTATGATTAAAAATTCGAATTAAATGAACTAAAACATATTTTTTATTTGCTAGTGTATTAAAAAAAGTTGTTAAAAAAAAATTTCAAAAATAAAAAAACTAATTTTAAAAAAGTGCAAATTAAAACTTAAAGCCTATTACCATAATATCGTCGGTTTGCGGCATTATTCCACGCCAGGCTTCAACAATTTCTGACATAAAATCAGATTGCTGATTAAATGGCAAATCTGATGCTTGAAGAATAGTTTGTTTAAAACGAGCTGCGGAAAACTTTTTTTGTCGAATACCCCCAAATTGGTCTTTTACACCATCGCTAAATAAATAAAATAAACGATTTGGTTCAAAAGGAATAAATGTTGTTTTAAACTCTGCGCTATCATTCTCCCCAATGGAATAACGATGAGATTTTAATTCGGTTAAAACATTATTTACAACATAAAACCCATCGTTTTTAGCGCCAGAAAAATAGGCATTATTATTTACTAAATTTACAGTAATAACGCTTGCATCCATTCCATCTCTAATATTATCTTCCTTTAAATTTAATTGATGATAAAATAAATTGTTTAAGCGTGTTAAAATTTCACCTGGTAAATATAAATTTTCTTCGTAAACAATTTTATTTAATAACGAAGTGCCAACAATACTTAACATAGCTCCTGGTACGCCGTGCCCTGTGCAATCGCCTGCAAAAATAATTAGTAAATCTTTATGTTTTCCTACCCAAAAAAAATCGCCACTTACTTTATCTTTTGGTTTATAGTAAATAAAACTGTTTAAAATATTTGCATTTAAGGCATCTTGTCCAACAAAAATTGCACGTTGTATGCGTTCGGCATAACTAATACTATCCATTAATTCGGCACGTTGCTCTTGAATTTCGGCTGTGCGTTGTTTAATAATTCTTTCTAAACGAATTCTATTTAAACGTGCTGACTTAACCCGTAAAAAAACAAATAAAATTATTAATAATATTACTAAAACAATAATTAAAACTGTAAACCATTTTGCTTTATAAAAAGGCGGAACTACTTTTATTATTAATTTAAATGGTTCAGCGCACCATATTTGGTCGGCATTAGCGCCCATTACTTCTAATTGATAAGTACCATCTGGCAAATCGTTGTAAATTACAAAATTTTTACCAAGGGGTTGTTGCCATTCGGTTTCGTATGGTAAAAACCTAAATTTAAAGCGATTTTTTTCGGGTAAATTAAAATCTAAAACTGCAAAATCAATTTTAAACGAATTTTGTTTTTCAGTTAAAATAAGTTCTTGCCCGTTAGTTAAGTTTTTAAGTTTTGTTTGGCTACCTATAATTGAAATTGAAGTAATATCAATTTTGGGTAAATTAAAATGCGATACTTGAAAGTCGGGATTAAAAATTACCAAACCATCTTGCGTAGCTATATAAAAATAGCCATCTAAAAAATCAAGTTGGTGAATTGTTTCTGAAGGCAATCCGTCATCGCCAGTAATTTCGGTAATTTCGTTAGTAGTATAATTCCATTTAACTAAGCCATTATCAGTTCCCATCCATAAAAAGTTTTTGTATAAAAGAGAACTTTTACTTTCGGAAAAAAAATCGGTTTTATTTTTATAAATAATATTAATTTTATTGGTTACTGGGTTAAATTTTATTAAGCCTAAAAATTTCGATGACATTAAAACGATGCTATCGTTTAATACCGTTGCGCTTGAAATGCTTCCGATATCTGGCAAATTAATAGTTTCGGGTGAGTATGTGCCTGCATTTAATTTTAATAAGCCATTTGGGTAAGCAAAATAAATAAAGTTTTTATAAGTAAAATTTGCAGTAAACAAACTTTTTATACCAAGTGGTTGATTTATAAATATTGATTTTTCAGTAATTTTGTCAAAAACAATAATTTCGCCAATGCCACCTATTACCAATTTACTTGGGTAGTTTGGATTAGTTACTATGTTTGAGATATAATGTTGTTGAAAGCTATAAAAACTTTTAGCTTTAAAAGAATTATTTTTTTTATTATAAGTTAACTTTTGAAATAAATTTTGTCCACCAACGTAAACATTTCCAGAATCATCTTCTATAAATTGATTTACAAAACGTTCTCCATTTTTAATTTGAGCATTTGGCCCATAATTAGTAGTGGTTTTATTAGATTGATTGTAAATTGAAAAACCTTCGCCATCAATACCTACATATAACAAGTGATTGTGATTTGGACTTGCTAAAACAGATATAGTAATATTATTTAAAAAAGAATTATTTGGATTTAGATACTTACGTTTTATGGTTTGCAAATTAGGTTTACGACTTGTTAATTTTTGTAAGCCAACGTCGCTACCAATCCACATTACATTGTTTTCATCTTTAAATAAAGCCCAGCATTTGTTGCTCATTAATGTTTTATTGTTTTCTGGGTCGTTTTGGTAAATTTTAAATTCTTTTTTATCAATGTCAAACGCAGTTAAACCAAAACTCCAATAACATTGCCAAATTGTATTATCTTTTGTGTGGGTATAAGTAATGCCTGAATAAAAATTATTGGGAGCATTGTATTTTGTAGTTTTATTTGATGTTGTATTAATACATACTAAACCATCACCAACTCCTACCCAAATATTACCTAAATAATCTTCTGAAATACCTACACATCCATTTAATCCTGCGTTAAAATTAGGAATTTCTTCGACTGTAGCTTTTGCAATATTACATTTAAAAATTTTATTTATCGTACTGTTGTTTACATTTATTCGCACGCCAGCCCATAAATTATCTAACCTATCAAAACACATACTTTGTATAGTATAACCTTCTAGTAAATGAGTTTTACCTTGTTTAATTTCTTGCAGAATATTTTTTTGTTCGTTAAAAAGATAAACGCCATCGCCAGTGCCAATTAATTTTTCGCCTTTACTATTACTTGTAATGCAAGCAATATTATTTTTTCGCTTATAATTTTTATATGTGGTGTCAATTTTTATACGGTTAAACGAATTGCTACCATAATTAAAAATATTTAATCCTTTTCGAGTACCAACCAAAATTTTATTTATGTTTAGTTGATTAAAACAAGTTATTACAGGGTTACTAAGTGTATTAGAATCGTTTTGAAAACTGCGAAATTTTTCAAATTCGTAACCATCGTATTTGTTAAGTCCGGCTAAAGTTCCTATCCAAAGGTATCCCTTTTGGTCTTGAAATAAATTGGTGATAAAAGAATTGGTTAACTGCTTAGAATCGATTTTATCAATAATATCGTTTTGCGAGTTTTGAGATTGTTGTTTTAAAAACAATAACACATAAAAAACAACTAATAACTTTTGTTTTAACTGCATAAGTCTATTAAGATTATAAATCTAATAAAATTTTTAACCAAGTTAAAGTAATTCGTCTAATAGTTTACCTAATCGATAAACATCAAAAAAAGAGTTATAAAGAGGCACTGGGGCGCAACGAATAACATTTGGTTCGCGCCAATCTGGTATTACTCCATTTTCGATTAACTTGTTATACAATGGTTTGCCGTAACCATTTGCCACAATCGAAATTTGGCAGCCTCTATTTTGTTTAGGTGTTATAATTTGTAAACAATTGTTTTTATTTATATTAATTTGCTCAATAACAAATTCTAAAAAAGCAGTTAAATTTTTACTTTTTAAAATTAGTTTTTTCATCCCTACCTCAGCAAAAATATCTAAACTTGCTTGGCAAGCAGCCATACTTAATACAGGTGCATTACTTAATTGCCAACGCTCGGCACTTTCAATTGGTTCGAAAGTTTTATGCATTAAAAATCGTGTTTGTTTATTGTGCCCCCACCAACCTGCAAACATGGGTAAATTAGTGCTTTTATGATGCTTTTCGTGTACAAAAGCACCTGCAACACTACCAGGACCTGCATTTAAATATTTATAACTACACCAAGCTGCAAAATCAACATTCCAATTATGTAATTCTAATTGTAAATTACCTGCTGCGTGGGCTAAATCAAAGCCAACAATGGCTCCAACTTTATGTCCAGCTTCGGTTATAGCTTTCATATCAAATACTTGCCCAGTAAAATAATTTACACCACCAATCATTATAAGTGCTAATTCATCTTTATGTTTTTCTATTGCAGTATAAATATCTTCGTCATTTATTACATATTCGCCCTTGCGCGGCATTATTTCAATAATAGCATCATCTACATTAAAACCGTGAAATTGCACTTGTGATTGAAGAGCATATTGATCGCTAGGAAATGCCTTAGCTTCGCACAAAATTTTATAACGTTGTTTAGTTGGGCGATAAAAACTTACCATTAGTAAGTGCAGATTAACTGTAAGTTGGTTCATCATAATAGTTTCGCTTGGCAAAGCACCAACTATATTTGCCATTTTTTCCGTTAATAATTCATGATACGACAGCCAAGGGTTTTTTGCCAAAAAATGCCCTTCAACGCCAAAAGTTGCCCAATCGTTTAACTCCTGCTCTATATAACTTTTTGTTGTTTTGGGTTGAAGCCCTAACGAATTGCCAGTAAAATAAACAACATCGTTACCATTATTTTGAGGTATAAAAAAACGATTTCGATAAGATTTTAAATCATCTGCGTTATCTAATTGCTTGGCAAAAGCTTCGGTATTTTCAAATACTTTTTGAGTAATGGTTTGATTTATCATAACTAAATTTACTGTTATGCGCACTTAAGTCACAATTAAACATTTTTAAAAATTAGGTAATACATATTTTTTACAACTTGAAATAATAATTACGACCAAAATGCCCTCACTAAAAAAATTATTTAGTTAATTTATCTCTTAAAGTGTAAATTTTATTAGAAATAGCATTAAACTTTACATCATCCATATCTTTTGAATGTTGAACAGCAATGATATCGGCGTGTATAGGTTTTAAACTGTTTACTAATTCAACACACTCTTTTTTATCTTTATAATCTCCCAATAAATTAATTAAGTTACCTAGGTGAAAGCGTTGTTCCCACAAATGGTTATACACTTTAGCAGCCATAGCATTATCTGTTGCATTTTCGCCCATTTTACAAGTAAGGTAAAGGCTTTCTAGCCAGCTACCAGCAAAAACAGTTCCTGCTGTATAAACACGCTCGTTAGTGCGCAAATAGCTATCACTTTTTACAAAAATTTCATCTAAAATTTTAAATAAACTATCTTTATTATTTAAATTACTTTCGGCGCGTTTACCTACCATTACGTCAACAGCACTTTTTAATCCTAAAGCATCGCTAATTGTCATAACGTTTTTCATGTATTTTAAAACATCTTCGCCTTTATCGTGCACCATCGCATAACTCATATCAATATTATAAACACCTAAGTTAATAGACCGTTGAAACTCAGTAGTGTAGTTTTTTATGTTTTTACTATCGTTTAAAAATACGTTATTATATTGCGCACCATAACTCTTAAGTTCTTCCATACTATTTGCAGGCGAAGGGATATTTGCTATAGCAAAATCAAACTTAAATTTGGTAGTATCATCAACTGTTATTTTTGTAGTATCTATTACGGGTAAGTTTGCTGCAGATGAATCATTACCCTCTGCGCCTTCATGCCCATTATCACCACCGCAGGCAGTAATTAATAATATGCATATTGAAATTAAGATGAAATTTTTAAATGAAATCATTTTTTATAGTTTTAAATTACAGAAGTTAAATATATTATTTTTAATTTAATTTGGGTAAAATTTTTATAAAAAGATAAAATTTTCCGTAAAATAATTAAATATGGTTAATGCAAATATTAATTAAATTATCTTTTACTTTTTAATATAATAGAAGCGTTAATAGGATGTGAATAAAAATTTATTTTATACCGCCCATTAATTTTTTAACTAAAGGAGAAATGGCAATTAATAAAATGCCCGCAATTAAAGCGTAGGTGGCTAATTGCTTGTAACCATTTGCATAAATTATTAGTTTATCAAAATTTGTAGCATTTGCCGAAGCGCTTGCAATATTTGCACCTAATAAACCTGCAAAATACTGCCCATAAGCACTAGCTAAAAACCACATTCCCATTACTACTGCTTGTGTTTTTTGAGGGGAAAGTTTTGTCATTATACTCATTCCAATTGGTGATAAACATAATTCGCCAAAGGTAATAATAAACCAACCAAAAGTAAATACGTTTAAAGAGGTTATACCAGCGGCATTGCTAAAAAATTTAGTGTAATAAAAAATATAAAACCCTATTGCTAAAAATATAAAACCCAACCCAAATTTTACTATGGTGTTTGGTTCTAATTTACGTTTACCAAGCCAAACCCATGCTAAACCAACTAATCCGGCAAAAATAATTACAAAAACTGAGTTAGAAATATTATTTACTCCATTTGGGTCGAGGGTTATTCCTGCAACAGAATTATTTAAATTATTAGCGGCAAATAAACTTAACGAACCTCCACTTTGCTCAAAAAATGCCCAAAAGAAAATTGAGAAAATCATAAAAATAATTGCAGCTATTAATTTTTTATTTTCAAGTAATGAAAAATTACGCATCTCATAAAATAAATAAAATAAAGCGCAAGGTCCTACAATATACATAAAAACATCTGTGTACTCTGTATTTGAAACCAATAAAATAACTAATGGAATTAGGCAAAGGGATAAAATATAGATTGCTATTTCAAATAAATTTCGCTTTTTAGTTTCAAATTGCAACAAAGGCGATATTCCTATACTACCAAGACTTTTTTTAGTCCAAACAAAAGTAAATAAACTAATTACCATTACAATTGCAGCTAAACCAAATGCAACATTCCATTCAAAACCTACTGGGATAATATTACTAAAAATAATACGTTTACCTATATTTATACATAAAAATCCGCCTAATAAAGCCCCTAAATTTACACCAGCATAAAACAAAGAAAACCCTGCATCTGTTCTGTTATCGCCAGGTTTATACAAATTACCAACCATTGACGAAATTGTGGGCTTAAAAAAGCCGGTACCAATAATATTAAAAGCTATTCCAATAAAAAAAAACTGTTTTGGATTAATAGCTAAAACACAGCTTCCAACTATCATTAACAATCCACCCCAAAATAATGATTTACGTAAGCCTAAAATTTTATCGGCAAATAAGCCGCCAATAAATGTAAAAGCATATACAAAGGCTTGAGTAGCACCATATTGTAAATTAGCCTCAACCTCATCAAGTGCTAAATTATTTACCATAAAAAACACGAGCATACCTCGCATGCCATAAAAGGAAAAGCGTTCCCACATTTCGCTAAAAAACAAATACCACAATTGCTTGGGATATTTCCCTTTAAAATTTTGTGTGTGCGATATATCTTGCAATAAAATGCTGATAAGGCAGAATTATAAAATTAAATACGAATTTTACTTAAGACGTAGGGGCAAATATACAAAATACTTAAAGCGAATTAATTTTACTTCTGACTTAAAAAATTGAATAATTAAATAAATTTATGAAAATAAATGAGTTAAAATAAGCAAATATAATGTGTAATTATACTAACTTTGTACTGTGCAAAATGAAACGACTTATGGCGATTATTTTATTATTGCCTTTATTGCAATTGTATTTATAATTGGAGGAGTTACCATTTTTAAATTTATGAAACGAAAAAATTAAAAATGAGCTTTATTCAATTTATTTTATTTTTAAATCTCGGTGGCGGCGAAGTTGTATTGATAGTATTTGTAATATTAATGTTATTTGGTGCAAAAGGCATACCAAATATTGCAAAAACCATAGGTAAAGCTACACGGGAATTTAAGGATGCCGCAGGAAGTTTGCAAAAAGATATACAAGAAAGTACGGGTGGAATAACAAAGCAAATAACTGAGCAAATACAAGAAGTAAAAAAAGAAATTGAAAAAGAATAGACTAAAAGCTAAGTCGAAATAAATTATTGTAACGCTAATAGAATTTATACTTCCTAATTTTCCTGCGATTAATCCTCATCATTAATTAATTGCAAAAACCAAACGTCTTCAAAAGTACTTAGACTATTTTTATGCCAGCTTTTTTTTAATCCGCTTTTTTCAAAACCAGATTTTTCAAAAAGATTTAAACTTGCTTCATTGCTTACGTTTACATGTACAAAAATTTGTTTTAAGTATAAAGTAGTAAAACAGTAGTTTTTTATATATTCAATACATTCAAACGCAAAACCTTTATTTCTAAAATCGTTATGCATAAATATTCCAATACCGCATCGTGCATGTTGCGGGTCAAATTCAAATAAATCTATACAACCAATGGTTTCTTTAGTTTCAATACTATTTATCATTAAACGCAGTTGTTTTGTTGTATAAATATCTTGAATTGAATTTACAAATTCTTCTAACACAAATTTACTAAATGGTGTTTGAGTGTAGCTCACTTTCCAAAGGCTTTGGTCATTTTCCCAACCATATAGTAAATGCACATCGGCGGGTTCTATAGCTCTTATTGAAATAGTTTTTCCTTTAATAAACATTAGTGGTTATAATAGGGTAAGCGTTCTTTTATAATTAAATCGTTTAATTGCTCTTTTGTATATGAAGGTAATTGAACTGCGTCTAAAGATAATGTAAAATTTAAACTTTGGGCAAAATCTAAATAATTATTATTATTTAAACGTTCTATAAATTCGAATAAAAGCTCATCATTATTTAACTGTAATGCATAAAATTCTTGAAAAAATAATTTTACAGGAGTGAGACAACTAGCCTCAAAAGCCGTTACTTGAGGAATTTTTTTGATGTATTCTTTAAAAATCTGCAACTGATAATCACAGCTAAAAACAGGATGAGGCACTATTTTTATAAACGTACTTTCAATTTTTTTTTGAGAAATTGTTTTTAGTAAAATCTTTAAATCAATATCTAATTCGTGCCCCTTAATAGTTAACGAATTATAGTTGCCATTAATAATTAAACCAACATGCGGAGGAATACGATTAGCATGCAATAAAACCAGCCACAACTGCTTTTTTAATTTATTAGCATCAAAATTTACAGTTGGTATTGGAATATGAGCAGTTGGAATAATCACAAATCAATAATGCCTTCAAATACTTTTTGAGCAGGACCTTTTAACCAAATATTATAAAAATTTTGAGTAAGTACTTTTTCAAAGGTAACTTCTAAATTGCCCCCCAATGTTTTTATAATACAATTATTTTTTGAGTTACTAATTCCTTCTAATTCGGCTACTAATGCTGCTGCCGTTACACCTGTTCCACACGAAAATGTTTCATCTTCAACACCACGCTCATAAGTACGCACAACTAGCTCGTCGTTTATTTTCTCAACAAAATTTACGTTTGTGCCTTCTTCTATAAATCGTTCGTTGTACCTAATTTTTTTTCCATTTAATACAACGTCAAAATTCTGAATATCATTTACTAATTTTACGTAATGTGGCGAACCTGTGTTTAAATAAAAATAATCTTCTCCAATTTCAATCGTCTTTACATCCTGCATTTTTAAACTTATCGTTTCGTTTTCTTCAATAATTGCCTCGTGAAAACCATCTACTGCTATAAAATTAGCTTTATCAGAAATTATACCCAATTGTTTAGAAAAGGCTGTAATGCATCGTCCGCCGTTTCCACACATACTGCTTGGTTTACCATCACTGTTAAAATAAATCATTTTAAAATCTACACTAGGTTCCAATTCTAACAGCATTAAACCATCAGCACCAATACCAAAACGCCTATCGCATAAAAATTTTACTTGCTCCTCGGTTAATACAATATTATTTTTACGATTATCTATTAAAATAAAATCGTTACCTGTACCTTGGTATTTATAAAACTGAAGTTGCATAATACTTAATTAATTTTGGCTAATAAATCTGTATCTAATACACGCTCTAAAGCTTTAAAATCGCTACCGTAAAAAAGTTTATATACTTGATCGCTACACTTTATGTAATACGAATTTTCTAATTGATATAACACTACGTTATTAAAATCAATAAAACCATACATCATAATTTTATTTTTACTAAAACGGTAGCCTTTACTATTAAGAGGGGTTTTCCAAAATTCAACAAAATATAAATTAGTTGTAGTTTCATCTACCCCTGCAAGATTTGCTGCTAAAGAGTCAAAACTTGAATTTGTGTCACCAATTTTTATTACTTTAACATTTTTAACTGACAATAATTCATCTGTTGCCACATTTAATTCCGAATCTTGTTTTATTAAACTATCTACTTCTTTGTAATTTACTTTTGCCGTATTTCCAATATTAATTTTAAAGCGTTGTTTGTTTTTTTCTTTTTCTTTTTCGTCGTCAGAAGTATTTTTTACAGGCTGCTCAATAACCGTTATTTGTTCTTTTGCAGAGTTTTTAAGCGTATTAAAAATATCGGTAATTTTAAAAACAAAAAACCCAACACCAATTATTAAACCAATTGAAAGTCCGAAAACAAAAGTGGGTATTTTACGTTTAAATTGCATTAATTGTGAGATTAAAATTACTAAAAAAATCAACATCGGTTAAGGTTTGTTAAAAAGAAACTGACAATGTAACATTGGTATTAATTTTGCGTTAGAGTAAGTAACTAATTTAAAATCTATAAATATGAAAAAGTTAATTTCAACCGTTTTTGTGGCTTGTATTGGTGGAATAGCAGCCCTTACCGCCACACATTTTATTTTTGGTTCTAAACAAGCTAGCCAAGTTACTCACCCAAATTTACATCAGCCAATTACGCTGGTAAACTCAAATGGAATAATGAATGGTGCTTTAACAACCGATTTTACAAATGCTGCCGAAAAATCGGTTAATGCAGTGGTTCATATTAAAACTATTAGCGAAGGCGTTAATAATTTAAATTACGACCCATTTGCCGAATTATTTTTTGGTCCTCAAAAACGTCAGCAAAATTATACTCAGCAAGCTAGTGGAAGCGGCGTGATTATAAGCGATGATGGTTATATTGTAACAAATAATCATGTAATTGCTGGCGCAGATAAGATTGAGGTGGTGATGAATGATAAAAGAACCTACGAAGGAACAATAGTTGGAGCCGATGCTAGCACTGATGTTGCTTTGATAAAAATTAAAGAAAAAAATTTACCTTTTTTAAATTATGGCAATAGCGATGCTGTTAAAGTTGGCGAATGGGCTTTGGCAGTTGGTAACCCATTTAATTTAGAAAGTACAGTAACGGCAGGCATTATTAGTGCAAAAGGACGGAATAATATTTTAGATAATAGCAAACGCCCTATTGAATCGTTTTTACAAACCGATGCTGCCGTTAACCCTGGCAATAGTGGTGGTGCATTAGTAAATACCAATGGCGATTTAATTGGTATTAATACAGCAATAGCAAGTAATAACGGTGCTTACCAAGGTTACTCGTTTGCCGTACCTGTAAATATTGTTAAAAAAATTGTAAGTGATTTAATTGAATTTGGTACCGTGCAACGTGCTTACATAGGCGTTAGTATTAGAGATATTGACTCGAAATTTGCAGAAGAAAAAAATATTAAACAATTAAAAGGCATTTATGTAAATGGCGTTACAGATGGTGGAAGCGCTCAAGACGCAGGAATAAGTGAAGGAGATGTAATTACAAAAATAGAAGATATAAATGTTGGTAGCGTTAGTGCCTTGCAAGAACAAGTTAGTAAATACCGACCTGGCAATAAAATAAAAGCAACTATTTTAAGAAATAACAAAGAATTAAATTTAGATGTTGTTTTAAAAAGTTTAGACAATACTACCAAATTGGTAAAAAAAAGTGAGTTAGTAAAATCTACTATCAATGCTTTAGGAGCTGAATTTACTGATGTTGAAGCCAATGAATTAAGTCGCTTAAGATTAAATAATGGTGTAAGAGTAAACAAATTAAGTAACGGAAAATTAGCGCAAGTTGGAATTAAAGAAGGGTTTATTATTACAAGTATAGATAGTAAAAAAGTAAGTTCACCAAAAGATGTTGAAAAAATATTAGAATCAAAAACCGGAATTATTTCTATTCAAGGCTATTACCCTAATGGCTTAGGAATAACTTACCAGTTTGGATTGTAATTAAATACCAAAGTGTAATTAATAACTATACTTTGGTTTTTTTTTAACTTTAAGACTATATTAAAATGTATTTTTATTTTATATTTAATTAATGCTAAAAAAAGATTTTATAATTCGCCAATTTGAAGAATTTGGAAAAGTAATGGCAATTATTTTTGGATTTAAAAATAAAAAAGATTGGTTAAATTTCGAAAAAGAAATTAAAAATGCCACTCAAAAATTTACCAATTTAGAGATTAATTATTTGGAAGAATTATCTTTAAGTGGTTTTGAAATTGAACTGTTTAATAAACCAACTCTAAACACAACTCAACTTCATATTTTAGCCGATTTATTATTTGAAAAATTAATGTATTATTTAAGTATTGAATTAAATAATAATACAAATACCTTAAAACAAAAATGCACGCTACTCTACAACCTAATTAATAGCAACCAAACACAAAACGAATTTAATTTAGATGTATATTACAAACTTACCTTTTTGAAAAAATTATAATAATAAGTATTAAGTACTTTGTATTTCGTACAACCCTTTATTTTTAATTAACAAAAACTTTACAAAAAAATTAATTGAATTACACAAAGTACATTTTGCTAAATTAACAACACACTGTTATTAAAACTATTTAATGCGCTACAAATTAAGCTATTACTAAGCCTAATTTAGTAAAATGATTAAATACCTTTTTATTGTTATAAACACACTAACCGTTTTTTTATACGGTTTATTTGGCGGAGATGGCGAAATTACTGTAACAGGTAAAATACCTAAAAATATTAACCCAGGTCAAGAAGTTGCTATCGAAATTTTAGTAACCAAAGGAAGTATGAGTGGTTTTGCTAAACTTCAGTTAGATTTACCCGAAGGCTTTTCGGTAAAAGAAATTGATAGTAAAGGTGCTAATTTTACCTTTACTGATGGTTTAGCTAAATGGGTATGGAGCAGTCTCCCAGCCGATAATGAATTAATAATAAAAGCATTTTTAGTTGCATCTTCTTCGGCTAACGGTGTAAAAACAATTGGGGGTAAATATTCGTATGTTGAAAATAATGGCAAACAAGTTGTAGAAATGGCATCTGCAGAAGTTACTGTAGGCGTTAGTGAAAGTACTGCTAACAATCAAGCAACTACTAACTCAACTCAAACAACAAATACAACAACTACCCAAAGTACTACCACACCTACTACCGAAACTACCTCAAATACAAACGCCGAACCATCGGTAAATATTACTGTTGTAAGAAGTATAGTAAAAAATTTAGATAACGAATACACAGTAAATCTTAAAATTAAAAAAGGAGCTACTAAAGGTTTTGCTCGCTATAGCGACGATTTACCTCAAAATTTTAATGCCAAATCTACTAAAACCGACGGAAGTTCGTTTTCGGTAGCCGATGGAAAAATTAAATTTGTTTGGGTTACAGTGCCAGACAAGGAAGAAATGGAAATAGCTTATACAATTATTGGCACAAGCACCACGCCATTGGTTTTAAATGGAGAATACTCGTTTTTAGAACAAAACCAAAGTAAAAAATATAAATTACAACCAGAATTAATAACCTACTCAAACACACAAACAACAGCAATTAGTACTCCAAACATCGAAAGTACTGCTACTAGCACTACAGCAATCGAAACTAAAACAGATGTAGTGGTAAATACACCAACTATAAATACTTCCGAAACAACTAATACTACTCAAACAACTAATAATAACACAATTACCGAAACAATTACAAAAACAGAAGGTAATGTAAATTATATGGTTCAAATAGGTGCTTTTACTAATGCTGGCGTATCTGTATCAATTTTATCTCAAAAATTTAAAGTTACCGAAACAATTAAAAGCGAAATGCAAGGTGGCTTTTCTAAATTTATGATTGGTAATTACGCAGAATATAAAGCTGCTCGCGATCGCAGAGAAGATGCAAAAAATAATAATCGTATAAAAAGTGCGTTTGTAGTTGCTTACAATTTAGGAAAACGAATTACAGTTCAAGAGGCATTAATGGTAACAAATCAAAAATGGTTTAAATAACATTTATAAATAATATATCTTTGAGATTAGAAAATTATTTAATTATATCAAATTCAATATCATAAATCGTTTAAAATTTATCATTAAATTATAAATATAACAGTCAAAAAACATATAACTAGGTACTTAAATATTAGCAAAATTACTATATTTACGATGTAAATTAATTTATGAAGAAACTAATACTTTTAGTTTTATTTCTTGTTTCAATTTCTGTTAAATCGCAAACAGATACTGCTGTGTTGAATAAACTGTCGCCCGAAGATCTTTTAAAATATTATATTAACGAAAAAGAACCCGAAGGTATGTATAAAGGTACGCCAAAAGTGGGCGATTCGTTATTTAACATCCTAAACCCATTAGTAATTCCTACACAAACAGTGTATGCTGATGGTCTTTACCGCCAAGGTATTGATTTAAAAGAAGGGCGGCTAAAACTGTTAGATACAGTAAACCGCGTTCAACAGCAATTAAAACCTAAAATTGCTATTGGCGTTGGTAGATTAAGCTATTACGGCAATATATATGCTAAAAAGTTTCAATCACCTTTAACCGCTCGACCAGCTATCGATTTAAATATTTCTCAACGCTTAACACGTTATTTGCAGTTAAACTTTAATGTAATGTTTGGCAAATTAGGTGCAAATGAATATTTATCTAACCGTAATGAAAACTTTCAATCCGAAATTAGGGCTGGTGGCTTAAATTTATTATATGATTTTGGTAATTTTATTCCTGATAGATATACAATACGTCCCTATATTAGTCTTGGTATTGCAGGCTTTGAGTTTTTAAGTAAAACCGATTTAAAAGATAAAAATGGCAATAATTATTATTATTGGAGCGATGGAAGTATTAAAGATAAAGCCGAAAATGCGCCCGATGCACAATTTGCATTAGATTTAAAACGCGATTATACTTACGAAACCGATGTTCGTATTCGTAACGAAAAAATAAATGGTAAATATAACGAACGTTCATTTTCATTGCCAGTAGGTGCTGGGGCTATTATGCAAGTAACCGATAGAATTGATTTTAAACTCAACTTTCAATTATTTTTTACCAATACCACTTATATGGATGGTGTTACCTCGCAAAACTCGATTGGTAAATTGCGCAAAAATAAATTTGCCTATACCTCATTTTCGCTTCAGTACGATTTAATTGCCAATAATCGTCAAAAAGAAAAACTGAAAAAAGATACCTTAAGCGATGCATTTTGGTTAGCATTTGATAAAACCGATAGCGATAAAGATGGAGTACCCGATTTACAAGACGATTGCCAAGGCACCCCGGAAGGTGCAAAAGTTGATGCTAAAGGTTGCCCTATAGATGATGATAAAGATGGCATACCAAATTACCGCGATGATGAATTAAATACGGCTTTAGGTGTTCCAGTAAATGAACGTGGTGTAGGCCAAACCGACGAATACTGGCAGCAATGGTATGCCCAGTATATGAACGATAGCACAGGCGCAGATAAAACAACAGAAGTGGTTGGCAATATTTATGATTTAGCTACTAAAAAAACTAAATTATCTTCTGAAAAAGAGCTATACACTGTCGAATTAATTCGATACGCAGGCTCGATACCTACTGACGAGTTAGCCTTTTTATTAAGTATTGGCGATATTAAATCAACCACCTTACAAGATGGAACAACAGTGGTTTATACTTCGGGCGATTATAAAAAAGTAAGCACTGCTATAAAACGTAGAGATGAATTTAAATCCGAAGGTAATAAAAACGCAGGTGTATCGCGAATAAAGGGTAAAGATATTCAAAAAATTACTGACGAAGAGTTAGAAGCATTGTTAAAAAAGGAAAAGGATGAGGAGCTAAAATTAGCGTCCAACACTACTGGTACCAACAGTACATCTACCTCAACAAATAGTTCAATTAATAATTCAACCACTACTGCTTCAAATAATTCAACCGACAATATTAGTGAAGATATTAGTGAAAAATTTGACAAAGATGCTATTGTTTATCGCGTACAATTGGGCGCTTTTAAAAATAAAATTTCAACCTCGGTGTTTAACACAAGTGCAGGTGTTTTAGAATTAAAAACTGGCGAAAGTATTTATAGATATGTAACAAAAGGTTATAATTCGATTGAACAAGCTGCTGCAGTAAGAGCTGATTTGGTTATACAGGGTTATAGTGATGCTTTTGTAACAGCTTATAAAGATGGTAAACGAATACCATTAAATAAAACTGCTGCCACAGTTGATAAAAAATATAAAGAAGATTTAAACGAAGAAAAAATATTTAGTTCGGTTGATAAAAAGTTGGTAGTATTTAAAGTACAATTGGGAGCATCTGTAAAACCATCAGCTGAAAAAATGACTGATGAAAAATATAAGGACATAAAAAATATTGAAAAACAAACTACTTTAACTGGAAAAATACTTTACACTGTCGGTAATTTTAATAATTATAATGAGATGGTAAATTTTCAAAAAGAGTTAGCTGCTAAAGGATTTTCAGATGCTTTTGAAATAGCAACTTTTAAAAACGAAATTATTCCTATTCAAGAAGCAATGGAATTATTGCAAAAAAAATAGCCGTTATAAACGACTGAAACCCTTATAATGATTAAAAAAAATATACCCAACGCAATTACCTGTGGCAACTTACTATGTGGTTGTTTAGCTATCGTTAAGTGTTTTAGCGGTGATTTAGTTTGGGCAGCATATTTGGTGGGTATCGCAGCAATATTAGATTTTTTTGACGGCTTTGCTGCACGCTTATTAAAAGTAACATCGCCCATTGGTAAAGATTTAGATAGCTTGGCCGATATGGTAACTTTTGGAGTTGTGCCAGGAGTTATGATGTTTCAATTATTACACATAAGTGTATTTTCCCAACCATATTTAGACAAGACTTTTATTGATAATCCGATAGGAGGATTATCAAATTACGGATCTGATTATTTGAATTATATTCCTTTTTTTGCATTTATAATCACAATTTTTTCAGCAATTCGTTTAGCAAAGTTTAATAACGATACTCGCCAATCAGAAACATTTATTGGCCTCCCAACTCCGGCTAATGCAATTTTAATTTGTTCTATTCCTCTGTTTGTAAATACAAATGTAGGATTAACGGGATGTTTTGGATTTCCATATTTACAACATTATATTTTAAATCCAATTTTTTTAGGTTCACTATCAATTGCTTTAAGCTTTTTACTAATTGCTCCAATTCACCTTTTCGCCCTAAAATTTAAACATTTTAAATGGCAAGGCAACCAACTTCGTTATGTGTTTTTAAGTTTAACCATCTTATTATTAATTACTTTGCAGTTTATTGGTATTCCTTTAATTATTGTGATGTATGTTTTGTTGTCGGTTTTAACTAATAAAATAAGCAATCCCAAGTGATAATTAATATAATAGAACTATTTAAATTTATAAAAAACTCAAAAAAATAACTCTTATTCTAAAAAAATATTCAAAACAATTTATTATATTATTTTTTAAAATAATTAAAACTAAAAAGGCTTCTAATATTAATTAGAAGCCTTTTTTTTAAAAATAAATTTATTATTTAATAATTAATTTTTTACTCATATTGGCGCCATTTACGCTAAAGTTTACAAAATAAATTCCTTTAGCTAAAGTTGCATTTTTATTAATAGTAATTGCTTGTTCTCCAGCAGTGTAATTGGTAAAAGTAACTGGTAACACTTCTTTACCTAAAATATCAACTACATTAATTTTAACCGTTGCTGGGTCATTTAAGCTGAACTTTACAGTAACTTGCCCATTACTTGGGTTAGGAAACATATTAAACTTAAAACTTTTAGTTAATTCGTTAATACCAACTATTGAATTTGTATCTAAAAAGCTAATAGCATCTACAAATAAACGGTTACCATTTCCTACTGCAGGGTCTTCTTGAAAGAAAAAGCGAACCAATACACTTGGCGAATTTATATAATTAAACCAATTAATTGCACTGTTAGTTACATCGTATTTTTTCCATTGGCTTGCCGCACTTGGCACATAAGGTGTTGTAGATATTCCGCCAGAGCCAGAAGCCATAGTTGCTGCACTAAAGAATACAATATCCTTCCAAGTAGCACCACAATCTAAACTTCCTTGTAATTTTAAAACATCAGCATGTGTTGGTGTTTGGCGTGCATAAGCATATTTAAAAGTAAATATATTATTTGGGTTATTTAATACATCCATTAAAGGCATTTGTAAAACATCTATTTCGCCAGCATTACTTTGTGTTCCATCTAATAATACTGATGCATTTCCATCACTTCCAGCTAAAGGGCTTTGTACCCATGCAACTCCAAGCGTGTTAGTTGCAATGTAATTTGGTGGCAATCCACTAACTTCAAAACTTTCAGTATATAAAGGGCCATTAATGCTTGCTACGCCGTTTAAAACCGTAACTTGTTTTGTTATAGAATTAGAACCTTGACCATTACTTACATTTAAAGTTACATTAACATTTCCAACATTAGGAAAGGTTATTGATGTTTGAGAGGCTGAAGGGGCTGCAACAACCGCACCATTATTAGCACTCCATGAATATGAAGAAATTGTGCCATTGTAAGAAACATCTTTCATTATTAACGAATTACCCGAACATAAAGTGTAAGTATTTGTAGGTATAAAATTTGCAATAGGAGCGCAGCTTCCAGTGCTATTAACATCAGTTGAGGTTAAATTACCAGTGGACCATAAGTTATTTCTTCCAGCGATTACAGATTGTAATGATGTACGCATACGAGTAGTTTGTCCGCTTGTAAAATTTTTGGCGCAGTTTGAATAATCCATAAAATTTTCAACATTTTGGTAATAACTTGGGTTTCCTGAAGTACAAATAACAGCAGAATTTGTATTAGTTGCTGGGCAGGTACTAAAGTTACCTTTTGTATCGGGTGTATCGCTAACACCATCACCAAACACATTACCGCTAGCAGCAAAAGTTGAAAAGGAAGAGCCGCAAGCTGTACCAGGATTATTCGTGCCTCCAAATGTGTGAATTAAATTTAACCAGTGTCCAATTTCGTGAGAAAGGTTACGAGCTGCTAATCCTCCTAAAAAAGTATTATTATAAACAATACAATCTTGGCTAGAACCGCTAGGCCAAGCACCTGGTAAAAAAGTATAACCAACAATAGTTCCATTTTGGCTAGGAGCTGCAACAATATCTTTTACTACTATTATATTTAAATATTTAGTCGGATTCCATGTAATTCCAGTATATAAATAACTAAATGCTCCTGCAGGGTTTCTATCCCATAAAGTTCTTGTATCATAAGTGTGAACAATACCGTTGGTACAATTACCACTAGGATCTTTTTTAGCTAAAACAAATTTAATATCGCTATTAATGTAAAGCGCTTTAAAATCTGCATAAATAGAATTAAAATCAGACCCAGCAGCGGCAAAATCGCTATTTGCTTGATTTAATGCAGCTATACATAGGGCATCACTTACATTTTCAGAACCACCAGTATGTAAAATATGAAACACTACAGGTATTGTATATTCAACTGCGGCTGTTTTATTTTGAACTTGATTTAAAATATTAGATTCATATTGCAACTGAAAATTGGATTGCTTTTTTTCAAATTCAATTTTTGCCTGCGGATTTGTTGCAAAGTACTGGTTCATAGCATCAACAGTTACGCAAGGTTGTATTTGTTGCGAATAGCAAATTGCCGAGCTTAGCAATGCTAAACTTAAAGTTAGAGTGGATATTTGTTTTTTCATATTATTTGGATTTTATTTTTTAATTATTTTTCACTCAAATGACTATTAATTTGTGTCTTTTAATTAATAATACGTTTGAGGCTACCTTTTGGTTGGGTTATCCTTAATAGTTGCTAATTGATTCATTGCCATCATATCTTTCATTGTTTTTTGCATACCATCAACACTTCCATCTAAAAATATCACATTTCCTCTTCCTTCTTGCGCAAAGTTTTTAACGGCTTCTGTCCACATACTAAATAAAATTAAAGAAGCATCTAATTTTGCATCTTCCATTTCTTTAGCCGCACTTGCCATACCTTTGGCCACTTCTTGCCTAAATAAAGCAATACCTTGCCCTTTTAATTGCGAGGCATCTTTTTCGGCTTGAGCCGATATTTTTATAAAATTACCTTCGGCTTCGGCGGCTTTGGTACGGGTAATTAATAAAGCCTGACCTTCGTTTTCGGCTGCTGATTTTAAATTATTGCTGGCTACTACTTTTGCCATACTTCGCATAACTTCTTCATCAAAAGTTATATCGTTTAATTGTAAATCTATTAGGTGATAACCCCAACCTTCTAATGTTATGTCTAATTGTTCTTTTACTGCTTCAACAATTTCGCGACGTGTAATTAATACTTCGGCCTGTTTTTTTGTGGCAACAAAAGCACGAACTGATCCTTCAACCGAACGCACTAAGGCTTGCATAAAGTTTTTATCGTCAACAAACTTAAATACCACATTTTTAATAGTTTCGTCATCGCTATTAATTACCGAATATAGCAACATTGCTGTAAAATTTACATTGGCTTGATCAACCGTTACCGCTTGAAATCCTAATTCGGCACTACGATTTTGAACTGATATTTTTTTAAATACTTTTTCAATAAACGGCACTTTAAAGTTCAAACCAGGTCGTAAAATACGACTAAACTTTCCAAAAATAGTAGTAATGGCCAAGGTGCCTTGTTGCACCGAAACAAATGATAGTAATAGTGTTAAAACAACTAAAACAATAGTGATTATTAATCCAACTCCAGGCATAATTTTTTTATATTTGCATAAAGATACAAAAATAAATTAATTAATCAAAATCATTTTTTTTATGGCAAATAAATTATGTAAACGGTTAATTTTAGGTTTAATTTTTTGCTGTTTTGTTAGTTTTAGTCAAGAAATAATTATTAAAGATAGTGTACCCGAATATCAAGAATTGTATATTAAAGCAAGTAAATTGGTTGACTCTGCAAAATACAAAGAAGCTTTACCTATTTTAAAAAAAGCTTTAAAATTAAAACCTGATTTTTGGCAGGCTTACAACAAAAGAGCATTTATTCAAATTCAGCAAAAAGAATATAAAGATGCTGAAAAAGATTTAATTAAATCGGAATTAATTTTACCTCAAAATTTTGAAACATTAAAGTTAAAAGGCATTAATTTTTATTTTAATAATAAATATAAAGAAAGCAAAGGAAGTATTGATACAGCAATTACTATAGCTAACGAAGAAAAAATTGAAGATGCCGAAATATACTATTATCAGGCGCAATTAATGTTTAAAGGCAAAAGTTACAAAACTGCAATAGGTGCTTGCGAAAGTGCTATAGAATTTAATAAAAAATATATTGAAGCCTACGTTTTAAAGGGTGAAGTACGTTTTGCAATGAAAGATTATAATTACGCAATAAAGGAATTAAGCGAAGGTATTAAATTGATGAAGCCCGAAAAAATAGATTATAATGCTTATAAATTACGTGCCAAAAGTAAATTTGAAATAAAAGATTTTAAGGGTGCTGTAACTGATTGGAGCATATATATTGATGCAAACCCAAATGAAGAATTGGCTTTAGTGGCGAGAGCTGCTGCCAAAATAAATGCTAATGATAATAGTGGTGCTATTGTAGATTTAGATGAGGCGATAAAACTAAATAAAAAAAACCCTGTAAGTTATTGTTATAGAGGCGTGGCAAAAGGAGGTAATAAAAATAATACCGAGGCTTTAAAAGATTTAGATTTTGCATTAAAACTTAAATTTGATTATGCTGAAGCTTATGTGCAGCGTGCCTATATTAAAATGGCAAGTAAAGATAAACATGGCGCATGCGATGATTTAAAAAAAGCAGAAGGTTTAGGTAATGAATTAGCCTTAAAATTAAACGAGCAGTTTTGTAAATAATTAATTGTCAAAAATAATTAAACTAAATCTATAAACAGCTTAACAATGTAAAATTAATTCGTAAAAGATAATTTAAATTTTAACAAAGTGTTTTAGTTCTTTATAAATTATTTGGGTTTCGGCATCATTTAATTGTAAACCAAATCTTATTATTTTCGACTGAACGCTAAAAGCTATTCGTTCGCCCGCTTTTACCCAAAAACTTTGATTTATGTTATCTGCCCAACTGGTATTGCTTAATTCGATAATATTTAAATTTTGAACTAACTCTAAATTAAATGTATTTATTTTACCTTTTTTATTTATTTCGCGCTGGTAATTTATAACACCTTCTTGAATCCATAATTTTTCTTTACCAAATTTTTTCCAAATAAAAGCTTTTGCAATTTTATATTCAAAATATGCCCAAAACGATAAATAAACAATTATAAATGTTTTTGCATTTTGATCTATCATTTTAAAATAATTCATAAATACTATTAGTCCGCAAACCGTCCAAGCCATTAACCATAAAAATAAAATACCTAATTTTTTTTTATCGTTAGTAGCTAAAATAACAATACTAAGTAAATTTTCTTTTTTTAAAATGCTAACGCGATTACTAATTACTTTCATTTTTATTATTTAGTTACTATATTACAATTTAAACTTTAATTTGTTGCCAAACGCTATCGGTATTTACTTTTACAACTTTGGCAATTTTGTAATTAATTTTTTGAAACGTAAAATTAACTAATATTTGAGTTTAGTTTAATGTAATCTTTTTAAAATATTTTTACAAATGTTTTTCTTTAAAAAAATTCCAAACTGCATCTTTTGTTACAGGAAATGCTAAAACCGAAATTTGTTCTTGTTTTATAGGATGCATAAAATCTATTTTGTAGCTGTGTAAATGAATAAATCCTCCGTCATTAGTCCTATTAAAACCATATTTTAAATCGCCCTTAATAGGGCAACCAATGGCACTCAATTGGCAACGAATTTGGTGGTGTCGACCAGTGTGTAAATCTATTTTTAATAAGTGATAGTTATCGCTGCTTGCAATTAATTCATAATCCAGTTCAGCTTTTAAAGCATTGGCAACAGGTTTTGCATGCGCCTTGCTCATATTTGTTTTTTCGTTCTTTATAAGATAATGAATTAATTTATCACTTGCTTTTGCCGGTTTATTTTTTACAACGGCTAAATAAGTTTTTGTAATCGTTTTCTCCCTAAACAACTCGTTAAAACGTGTTAATGCCTTGCTAGTTTTTGCAAAAATAATTAAACCGCTAACTGGTCTGTCTATCCGATGAATAACGCCACAAAAAACATTACCTGGTTTTAAATCGCGATTTTTTAAAAAAGTTTTTATTTTTTCGCTTAAAGGTAAATCACCTGTTTTATCACCTTGCACCAACTCGCCAGGTAATTTATTAATGATGATGATGTGATTATCTTCATACACAATTTGTTGTTCTGAAATAGTATCTTTTTTAGTTTCCACAATTACATCCTCTCAGGAACATTAATTCCCAATAAATTCATAGCATTTGAAAGAGTTTGAGCGCAAGCAGATGATAACTGCAACCTGAATGTTTTTATAGTTTCATCTTCTTCTTTTAAAATATTATGTTCATGGTAAAAACGATTGTACAATTTTGTTAGTTCGTAAGCATAATTAGCAACCATACTTGGATTATAAAGTTTTGCAGACTCTTCAATAGCTCCTTCAAAATCATAAATTAATTTTATTATTTCCTTTTCAATATAATTAAAATTAACGATTTGCAGTTGGGCATCAAAATTTAAATCAGCTTTTCGTAATACGGATTTTATGCGTGCGTAAGTATATTGTATAAAAGGCCCGGTATGTCCATTAAAATCTATACTTTCTTTTGGGTCGAACAACATTTTCTTTTTAGGGTCAACTTTTAAAATAAAATATTTTAAAGCGCCCATGCTTATAATACGGTATAATTCCATTAATTCTTCTTCTGTAAAATTATCCACTTTGCCAAGCTCTTCGGTGGTTTGCTTGGCGGTGTTAAACATCTCCTCTATTAAATCATCGGCGTCAACTACGGTCCCCTCCCTACTTTTCATTTTGCCTTCTGGTAACTCTACCATGCCATAACTTAAATGGTAACATTCCTTTGCCCACTTGTACCCTAGCTTCTCTAAGATTTTAAACAATACTTTAAAGTGATAATCTTGTTCGTTCCCAACAGTATAAATTAAGTGATTTAGTTGCGGGAATTCTTTAAAACGTTCAATGGCAGTTCCAATATCTTGTGTAATATACACACTAGTACCGTCGCTGCGCAAAACTATTTTTTCATCCAGGCCATCAGTTGTTAAATCAATGGCAATACTTCCATTTTCCTTTTTGTAAAAAACGTTTGTAGTTAAACCTTCTTGTATAATTTCTTTCCCTAACAAATACGTATTGCTTTCGTAATACATTTTATCAAAATTAACACCAAGCAATTTATAGGTAATATCAAAACCCTGGTAAACCCAACCATTCATTTTTTCCCAAAGGTCAACTACTTGTTTATCGCCAGCCTCCCATTTTAAGAGCATTTGCTGGGCTTCCAAAATAAGTGGCGCTTGTTTTTCAGCATCTTCTTTTGAATTACCCGCCGAAATTAATTCTTCAATTTCCTTTTTATATTCTTTATCAAAAATTACATAATACTTTCCTACCAAATGGTCGCCTTTTAATCCACTACTTTCTGGCGTTTGGCCACTACTCCATTTTTGCCAAGCCAACATACTTTTACAAATATGTATTCCCCTATCATTAATAATATTAGCTTTTATTACCGTATGGCCGGCAGCTTTTAAAATTTTAGCAACTGAATAACCTACTAAATTATTACGCACATGCCCTAAGTGTAAAGGCTTATTTGTATTAGGAGAGGAATATTCTAACATAATGGTTTTACCACTGCTGTTAAGTTTTTTTAGACCAATTGCGGCATCACTTTTAACTGAATTGAAATAGTTTAACCAAAAATTATCTGATAAAGAAATATTTAAAAAACCTTTAACAACATTAAAAGAAACAATTTGTGGCTCGTTGGCAACTAAATATGCGCCAATATCGTTACCAATTTGTTCTGGTAATTTTTTTATTTCTTTTGTGAAAGAGAAAGTAACCAATGTAAAATCACCTTCAAATTCTTTACGTGTTTTTTGAAATGAAAGCGGTAATTCGTTTAAATTATAAAGTTTAGCAAAACCCTTTTTAACGGCATTTTGTAAAATGTGTTCAGCACTATTCATGCACCAAAGTTAAAAGAAATTTTAAAGTGGTTCAATGCTATTTACCATTTCATAAAGTTCTTTTTCAACGGTTGGATTTAAGAGATTCATACTCTCCTGCCATGCATAAATAATATAGCTCCTATCTTCAATTTTTGTTAAGTAACGAATAACGTCGTATGACTTTTTATTGGTTTTTATGTCTGTAAAATTTGATAACTTTTTTTGAAATGAGAAAAAACTGTTTTTTGTTTTATCGTATTTTTCAACATTTTCAAAACGCAGCGAGCCTACAAAATTACGTTTTGCAGAATCTAAACCAGAAGTGGTTGTTGGGTAAATAACAACATTCATTTTACCGTTTTTGTGCGATTTAAAAAACAAAATACCTGCACATTTGCAAAGTGAGTTATTTCCCAATTCCCATGGCTGCTCACCAACATAGCTTTCGGCATTCCAATTAGCAGGTAATGTGTATTTTAATTTTAATTCTTTTACTTTAACCGATTTTTGGGCTAAAATAGATGTAGTTAGCCCTATAAACAAGAATATTATAAAATTTTTCATATTGATTTTAGTTTTAAAATTAGTTAAAAGTACAAATAAGCCCAATAATATGCTTAAATTTGTTAACGTTCTTTTTTATAAATTATTAAAATGTAATTTTTATTTTTGCATTTAAAATTTATAATTTTTTATTGGGTCCGACCGGTTTTGACAGTGAGCGCATCAAATAAGTAAGCATGTAGTGCGTTGTAAGACGAGCACTTTAAACTGAACTTTCAAAACTTTTATTTGGCGAAGAGAATTCTTACGCTATGGCTGCTTAATTTAGAATTAAGTGTCCTTTGCTTATTTCGGAGCTAAACTGCTCTGCGCCGATTTTTAAGCATCATAAATGTGCAGTTTGTTTTTAGAATGCTATTACTAAAAACAATATTAATAGCTAAGATAATTTTTGGTTTTAATTAACGCCTGAAATTGTACTAAAACCAAGTTAATTATAAACGTGTAGAAAGCTTATTTTTTCCTTATTTGGACGAGAGTTCGAATCTCTCCGGATCCACATAATTTCATAAAAGTCTTGCATTTTGGCGAGACTTTTAAAAATCTGATTAGTTTTTTAATTAAATGCATTAATCGATAAAATAGTTTAAAAAATAAATCAATGATAATTTTTACCCATAATATACTCTCGAAAAAATTATAAGTCCGTTTTTTAATTCAAGTACTTCTCCTACATTTAAATCTTTTTCACCTTAAATGTGGCTAATGTGTTTTGTATTGCCTAAATATCTGCTTCTTGTAGGCAGTTAGTTTTGTAACTTGGTATTATAAGCTGGATATATGTATTTACATTAGTTAAACTTTGCTATTTTTATAAATTTATGCAATTTTTTTTGGCATTACCTTGCAAGCTTTTCAATTGTCAATCCTTGTATAATTATACTAAATAAAACGCAAAAATACGTTGCAATTAAAAGTATATTTTTGGTTTCATTTTCTGGCAAGGATAACACCAATGCTATCGAAAGTCCCCCACGTAAACCACCCCAACTAATTATTTTTGCTTCTTTGTTTGTCAATTTTAAAAGTTTAGGAAAAATAAAATGTGGAAGAAATACAATAATAATTCTTGACACTAATACGATTAAAACTGATATAAGCCCAATTAAAATGTACTTTGTTTTAAATTCAATTACAATAAGTACAAAAGCAATTAAAATAAATAAAACTGCATTTAAAATCACATCTAATAATTCCCAAAATTTATTTACAAATTCTTGTGTTGTGTCGCTCATTGCAATATTTTGTTTATAATTACCAACTATTAAGCCCATAACAACCATTGCCAATGCACCCGAAATGTGTATATAATTGCAAAATGAATAGCCTGCCATTACAAAAGCAAGCGTTAATAAAATTTCTGTTTGATAATGGTCAACAGATTTTAAAAGCAAATATAACGCATAGCCTAAAATAAGTCCCATTAATATTCCACCAACCGCCTCTTGTAAAAACAAAATACCAAAATGCGATAAGCTGAAAGTACCTGTAGTTAAAGTATCAAGCAAAGCAATAAATACAACTACTCCAACACCGTCATTAAATAGACTTTCGCCAACAATCGTATATTGTGTTTTTTTAGGTATATTTGCTTTTGTCAAAATTCCCAAAACAGCAATGGGATCTGTTGGTGAAATTAACGCCCCAAAAATTAGGCAATATAAAAAGTCTATTTGTAAATTAAATAATTGGATTAATCCATAAAATAAACAGGCAATAATTATGGTTGATAGTAAAACGCCGCCTAATGCAAATGTTGCAATTGGTTTTATTTGTTTTTTCAAATTTTCCCAATTAGTATGCAATGCTCCTGCAAAAAGTAAAAATCCTAATAAAATATTTATTACTATTTTATCAATGTTTGCAAGTTCAATAAAAGATTTAATTTCAGCAACTGGTATATTTAACCAAAGTTTTGAACTGATAACAAACAAGGATAGTATCGTTGATAAGACAAAAAGTCCAATTACAAATGGCAATTTCAATATTCGTTGATTTACATACGCAAAACCTGCCGATAAGCAAATCAAAATTGTAAGAGCAAAATATAAATTCATTTATTATTTTGTTAATTATTGTTTTATAAATACATTTTATTCGGTGTGCTCAATTTTGTAGTGTATCTTTTTACGCTCACCAATAACCTTTTTGCAATTTGTGCTGAATCATAATAAAAAATATAAAACTTGCTAATAAGTTCTATGCCAATTATTATAAGCATTTCTTTGAGCCACAAAACCACAACTTTTAACAAAAAAAGCTTATAAAGTATATTGTTTGTATTTCATTTTCTACTTTAAATATAATAATTCCTATCCATAAAACCAAATAATTTAAGTAATCACAAAAATTCCCCCTAAGTCTTTAAGAATAGGGATAATAGCATTATTACTTATCATCCTAATATTTAGTCTACAATATTTGAGATTTTTATTATTGAAACAATTATTAAAATATATTCATTAATCTATAAAATCTTTTAAAAAATAAATCAAAAATAATTTTTACCCGTGATATACTCTCGAAAAAATTATAAGTCCATTTTTTAATTCAAGTACTTCTCCTACATTTAAATCTTCTTCACCCGCAACGTGGCGAATGTATTCCATAAATACCTGTTCCTTGTCTGCAGTTAGTTTTGTAACTTCGTAATTTAAGCTAGGTAACCTTTCAAATGCATCATTCCACCAAAGCCGTAATTTATTTTTACCAATTATTAAACCATTAGTTTCAGGTTGTCGTATTTTTAGTTTTGGGCTGTAGTGTTGCGCATTTTCGCAATATAAATTTAATAAACTTTCTAAATCATGATTATTAAATGCTTTAAACCAATTTAATGCAATTTGTTTACTAACTATCATAATAAAAAAATATCAGCACAAACAAAAAAACAAAATACTACACTTGCAACGCCATTTGTTGTGCCAAAAGCTAGGTTTACTTTGCTTAAGTCGTTTGGCTTTACCAAAGTATGCTGGTAAATTAATAAACCTATAAATAAAACTGCGCCAATAATATACAACCAACTAAAGTTTCCTAAAAAAAATCCAAAAGTTACTATTATTGCCGAAAATAAATGTATTACTTCCGATAATTGTAACGATTTTTTTATGCCGAAATAAACAGGTATTGATTTCAGTCCTTGGCTACGATCAAAATCCTCATCTTGTAAGGCATAAATTATATCAAAACCACTCACCCAAAAAAACACAATACAACCAAATAAAATAGGCAATATTGCAAACTGTTCTGTTAAGGCTATGTAAGAACCTATAGGCGCCAAAGCCAAACCCACTCCTAAAATTAAATGGCACAAAGGTGTAAATCGTTTTGTAAAACTATAACCCAAAACTACTAATAAAGCAATTGGCGATAAATAAAAACATAAACTATTTATAAAGTAAGCACATATTATAAATAAAAGACAACAAATAATTGTAAAAAACAATGCAGCATTGGGCGAAATGGCTCCTGCAGGAATTTCTCTAGCAGCTGTTCGAGGATTCTTTGCATCAAACTTTCTATCAATATAACGGTTAAATGCCATAGCTGCACTGCGGGCAAACAACATGCACATAATTACCAAAATAAATTTTTGTAAATTAAAGTGCACTTTTCCACTATGAATAGCCAACGAAAAGCCTATAAATGCAAAAGGCAATGCAAAAATAGTATGACTAAATTTTATTAAGGAAAAATATTTTTTTATTGAATCTAACATTAATTAATTGTTACAAAATTAAAAATTTTAATCTTTAATTCAGGTTTACTTGTTAATTAGTTTGTTAAGTAGTTGCAAATAAAATTGGTTAAACAAAACCACTTAAATTTACTTTTGTAAAATGTATTTGCCCGAATTTAAAATTATTGGTCTTCCTGAAATATTATGCATATTTTCTGCACTTGGTTTTATTTTAATTGTTTTTAATTATTTAATTATTTACTTACCAATTGGTATTTTAAAAAATACCCATATAGTTGTTGAAGATAGTAGTGCGCCAATTTCGGTAATTATTTGCGCTAAAAACGAAGACGATCATTTAACAGAATTTTTGCCAAAAGTACTTAGCCAAAGCTATTCTAACTTTGAAGTAATAGTTGTAAACGATTGTAGTTCCGACGAAACCGAAAATGTAATTGATGAGTTTTCAAAAATTTTTCCAAATTTACGTAAAGCAAATATTAAAGAAGACGATTATTACAAACACGGCAAAAAATTTGCTATGTTGGTAGGCATAAAGGCAGCAACAAATAACCGTTTGGTATTTATTGATGCAGATTGCTATCCTGCTAGTAATAATTGGTTAAGCCTAATGGCAAAAGGTTTTACAGATAATAAACAAATTATTTTAGGTTATGGCGCATACGAAAAACAAAAGGGATTTCTTAATAAATTAATTAGGTTTGATACTTTTAGCATAGCATCCAATTATTTATCAGCTGCTATTAAAAACAAGCCATATATGGGCGTTGGGCGAAATTTAGCTTACACAAAAGATTTATTTTTTAAACACAATGGCTTTAAAAGTCACTACCATATTAATTCGGGTGATGATGATTTATTTGTAAACGAAGCTGCAACAATTAATAATACCAACGTTTGCGTAAACGCTGATAGTATTACAATATCAATACCAAAAAAATCGTTCAAAAATTGGCGCATTCAAAAATCAAGGCACTTAACCACGTCGCCATATTATAAGCCTTCGTCTAAATATCGATTGTTTTTTAACTATTTCAGCCAATATTATTTTTATATTTCGTTATTATTTTTGTGTATCACACTAAAAACAATTTTATTAGCACCAAGCGTTTTACTATTAAAAATGATTGTACAATGGATAATATTAAACAAAGCTACCAAACGTTTAAACGAAAAAGATTTATTAGTAGGTAGCGTACTTTATGAATTGCTTTTATTAATTATTTATCCTATCTTTCATTTATCAAAATTATTATATAAGCCAAATAAGTGGACGAACTAAACGACATAAATCAAAATCTTTCTACCAAAGGTGTTTACGATTATAATTTAGTGCAACAAGCCCTAAAAGGTAAGCAAAAAGCATATGCAGAATTATTGCAACGTTATCGCGAAAGTGTGTTTTTTATGATGCTGAAAATGTGTAATAATAAAGATGATGCTGAAGATTTAACCATTGAAGCCTTTGGTAGAGCCTTTAAAAAGCTAGATCAATACAGTCCCAATTTTGCCTTTAGCACTTGGCTGTTTAAAATTGCTAGTAATAATGCCATTGATTTTTTAAGAAAGAAAAAGCAAACAACTGTTTTTTCAATTGATACAAAAGCAAATAACAATGATGGGAGCGACCACTCTGCTAATTTAAAATCGGGTGTTTTAGACCCTGAGGAAACCTTTATTAAAAAACAAAAAATTGAATTGGTTCGTATTTTGGTTAATAATTTAAAACCAAAGTATAAAGAAATGATAGAAATGTTTTATTTTCAAGAAATGAGTCACGAAGAAATTTCACAAAAGTTAGATTTACCAATTGGAACGATAAAAGCACAGTTATTTAGAGCTAGAGATTTATTGTTCGCTACACTAAAAAATAATAGCGAAAAAATATAAAAAATTTTTTTTGATTTCAATTATTTCAAAATATTTTCCTGATTTAACAAAACCTCAAATTCAACAATTTGAACAATTATTTAATGCTTACAGTTTTTGGAACTCGCAAATAAATGTTATTTCACGTAAAGATATTGATTTATTATTCGAACGCCATATTTTACATTCCTTAGGTATCGCTAAAATAATATCGTTTAAACCTAATACACAAATTTTAGATGTAGGCACAGGCGGTGGTTTCCCTGGTATACCTCTTGCAATTTTATTTCCGCAAAGTGATTTTTTATTGGTAGATAGTGTTGGAAAAAAAATTAAAGTTGTTAATGAAGTTGCTTCAACTATTGGTTTAACCAACGTTATAGGCAAACATCAACGCGCCGAAGAAGTAGATAAAAAATTCGATTTTATTGTAAGTCGTGCCGTTACAGAGTTTCCTGTATTTTATAGTTGGATAAAAAATAAAATTCTTAGTAATAGTTTTAATGATTTACATAACGGCATTTTATATTTAAAAGGTGGCGATTTAAAAGAAGAATTTGGACATTTTTACTCAAAAGCAAAATTTTTTGAGCTAAAAGATTATTTTACTGAAGAATTTTTTGAAACTAAAAAGGTAGTGTACTTTAAAATGTAATTGTTAAATCTAATTTAATTTTTTAATTTTTTATGATTTCAATCTAAAACACAAAGCATTAAATTAGTATTTTTGATAATATGTTTAAATTAAAATTAATAGCTATTTGCATTTTATTTTGTTTTATTGCAACTGCTCAACCTCAAGTTATTGATAAAGTAGTAGGCGTTATTGGTAAATATCCAATATTGTTAAGCGATGTGCAAAACACTATGATTGAACAAGAAAAACGCGACCAAGCCTTTGATAAATGTAAAGCATTTGAATTAGTTGTATTTCAAAAACTATTGTTAGCCCAAGCTGATAGAGACAGTGTGGTTGTTAACGATGCAGAGGTAGAGCAAGAACTTAGTCGCCGAATGAATTATTACATTCAACAATTTGGTAGCGAAGAAAAATTAGAAGCTTTTTACGGCAAGCGCACCAATGTTATAAAAGATGATTTACGCACCGAAGTAAAAGAACAATTAATTGCCCAAAAAATGCAAGGCAAAATTAGTGGCGATACTAAATTAACACCTGCCGAAGTGCGTATTTTTTTTAAAAGTATTCCCGAAGATAGTTTGCCACTTATAAATTCTGAAGTAGAGTTACAGCAAATTGTAAAAAAACCAAGTTTTAGCACCGAAGAAAAAGAAGAAACAAAACGACAGCTAAATGAATACCGCGAGCAAATACTTAGTGGAAAAAAAGAAATGAAAGTTTTAGCACGCCTTTATAGCGAAGATCCTGGTTCGGCTAAAGAAGGCGGTTTTTTAACATTTGGAAGAGGGCAAATGGTTCCTGAATTTGAAGCTATTGCTTTTAAATTAAAAGAAGGAGAAGTTTCTAATGTTTTTGAAACTACCTACGGTTACCATTTTATGCAATTAGTAAAACGCAGGGGCGAACTGTTAGATGCCCGTCATATTTTATTAATTCCAAAAATGACAAATAGTGATTTTTATAATTGCAAACTATCGTTAGATACTATTTTAGAAAATATAAAAGCTGGCAAATATACATTTGAGGAAGCTGCAAAACGCTTTAGCGATGATAAAGATACCAAACAAAATGGTGGTTTAATGATAAACCCACAATCTGGCAGCACAAAATTTGATAACGAAACCTTAAGCGAAATGGATCCAAACCTTATTGTAACTTTAAATAGTATGCAAATTGGCGATATTAGCAAACCCATGCAATTCGCAAGTCAAGCTGATGGCAAGCCTGGTTTTAGATTATTAAAATTAAAAAATAGAATAGATCCGCATAAAACAAATATTAAAGACGATTATCAAAAATTAGCCTTAATGGCAACGGCCGACCACAATAAAAAAATGATAAAAGATTGGATTAAAAAACGTTCAAAAATTACATACATAAAATTAGACCACGAGTTTAATTGCAAATTTGATAACGATTGGACGATTAATAATTAATAGAGGTTGTAATCTTTTAACCATTCTCACACTACAAAACATCTTGCAAACATTCCATTTGCATACTACGCGAGCCTTTTATTAAAATAGTATAATTTTTTAAGTTTAAACGATTAATATACTCTTTACACTCAAAAGTAGTTTTAAATGATTTATAATTTTGCAAATTTTGTTTAAAAAATTCTTCGCCAACAAAAATGCAATTATTTAATTTTTTTTCTGTAATTAAATCTACAATTTTTTTATGTTCTTCTGCACTGTATTCGCCTAACTCAAACATATCGCCCAATAAAACTAATTTACTTTCAGCAGGATAATTTGCAAAGTTTTCAATTGCGACCTTCATACTATTAGGATTAGCATTGTATGCATCTAAAATTAGTGTATTATTATCTGTCTTTACTAATTGCGACCTATTATTTTGAAACACATAATTTTCTAAAGCTTGTTTAGCTAAAGCGTCATCAACTTTAAAATAATGCCCTACACATACGGCCGCTAAACAATTTATAAAATTATAGGCCCCAATAATTTGTGTATTAATTATTGGTAATTTATTCCAATCTTTCTCTCCGTAACGGTTAGTAAATTTAAAACTAACTTTTTCGGTATTCGTGCAATCTTTGCCAATAGTATCGTATAATTTTTTACAACCATAAGTAACTTTATCATTATCTATAGCTAAATCGTGCAATACATTATCATCGCCATTTAAAAAAACTTCGCCATCAATAGTTTTCAAAAATTTAAACAGTTCACTTTTACCTTTTTTAACGCCTTCAATACCACCAAAACCTTCCAAATGCGCTTTACCTATATTTGTAATTAAACCAAACGTAGGTTCAGCAATTTTGCATAATACATCAATTTCGCCTTGGTGGTTGGCGCCCATCTCAACAATTACAAATTGATGTTGTTGGGTTATATTTAATAATGTAAGTGGAACGCCAATATGGTTATTTAAATTTCCAACTGTTGCAAGTGTATTGTATTTTTTTGAGAGAACGGCATTAATTAATTCTTTATGAGTTGTTTTACCATTACTACCAGTAATTGCTAACACTGGTATATTAAATTGTTTGCGATGATAATTTGCCAATACTTGCAACGTTATTAAAACATCCTTAACTAAAATAATTTTATCAGTTGTTACATATTCTTCCTCATCAACAATTGCAAAATTACAACCTGCTTCAATAGCTTTTTGTGCAAATTGGTTAGCATTAAAATTATTGCCCTTTAAAGCAAAAAATAAGCTACCACTAACTAATTTTCTAGTATCGGTGCATATTTTTTGATTTGCATCAATGTAGTGTTTATAAATTTGTTCTACTAAATTATTTTCTTTCATTTTTGTAAAATTAAAAAACCCTTAAGTATTAACTTAAGGGTTTAAAATATTTTATTAACATTTAAATTATCTGCCTAAACCTACTGGGCTGCCAACTCGGGTCATAGCGCAACGGAAACCTAACCAAGCGGATGTTTGACGCTGATCTAAATACCTACGTGTACCAGGGTTTAAAAAATAAGCACGGTCTCTCCAGCTGCCGCCTTTAAACACACGGCTTTTATCATTTACTAAGCTTGTTTTTGAATATTCGTACATTAACTTATCTGCTTTATCAGAGTAAGCGTCTTCACCTTCAGCATAGTAAATACTTGAATTTACATCGCCATCCATATAATTAATATAATCGGCGGTTTTGTAATTTCTGCGCTCATCTAAATTATCAGTACTAACAGCACTGCTTACTTCGCGCCATTGTACACGCCCTGGTATATCAGATTTGCCTTCGGGCGTTGCATTATTATACGTATTTCCGTTAGGGTCTTTAGTCATAATAGTTAACACACTATCAGTAACCTCAACTGGATCAATACTATTACCGTGTGCGCTTGGATTATTAACCTTATGATTAAACTTTTGATAAACTGGACCATCAACATTCGTTAAAATTTCGCCACCTAAACCGCCAATTAAAGTTGTGCTATCACGTTTTTGTGTGGTAAATACGTTACCACGAAAAGGACGAAACTCATCAGCATCTTGTAAAGTATTAGCACGATAAACGTCCATTACCCACTCGCAAACATTACCACTCATATTATACAAGCCATAATCATTAGGCCAATAGCTATAAACTGGTGCTGTAACATCGGCATTATCATTTAAAAAACCTGCAGTACCCATATAATCACCAGCACCACGCACAAAGTTAGCATTAATCTGACCAATATACTTATCTGTAGAATTACGCACACCATGCCCGTTCCAAGGATAAATTCTTCTATCAGTAATACGCTCGCCAATTGTATTACCAATTAAGCCATAAGCAGCATATTCCCACTCGGCTTCGGTTGGTAAACGGTATTTTGGTAAAAATATACCATCTTCCATACGTACATCACGCTCAGGATTTTGATCATCAAATGAAGGTAATTTTGTTTTTAATTGCCCCTGCCATTTACCAGACAAATATGCTTCAGTACTAAAATAATCTTGGTCAGATGGATTAGGAACGTGATCAATTAAACCTTCACGTATTAAAATAAATTCATTTACACGGTCAGTTCTCCAAGCGCAAAAATCATTTGCTTGCAACCAGTTTACACCAACTACTGGGTAATCGCGGTAAGCCGGATGGCGTAAATAATACTCTACATAAGGCTCGTTATAAGCTAATTTTTCGCGCCAAACTAAAGTGTCGGGCAATGCTTTATAATAAATATCTGGAAAAGTTGGACCAAATACACGTTGTGTCCACCATAAGTATTCTAAATATGAGAAATTACTAACTTCAGTTTCATCCATATAAAATGATGAAATGGTAACACGGCGTGCTACGTTATTCCATTCGTAAGTAACATCAGTTTCGGTGCGTCCCATTGAAAATGTACCACCTTCAATAAGTACTAAACCTGGACCAGTTTCTTGCTCCTCGTAAGGTGGCTTTTCAAAACCGCCGTTTGTAGGATCGTTATAAGCCCAACCTGTAACGGGTGAGCGTTCTTGCGAGCACGAAAAACCAGCTACAGCTAATACTGCAAATAGTGTTTTTCGGTTTTTTATCCAATTTAACTTCATAATGTGTTTGAATTATAGGACTATAACGTTATTTATTTAAAAAGGTTACAAAAATAATTAAAAAGATGGACAACTGATAGTACGGTACTTTTTAATTTTACTTTTACACTCAAATTGTATTTGTAACGATATTTCGTGTGAACCAGCAGTGTTACCACTTAATTTTGAGACAGTTACATCATAACTGTAACCAAATTTAAAGTTATCATTTTGAACACCAACTAAAGCAATTACCGCATCGGCATTACGGTACCATAAACCAGCAACAAAAGAACCTTTAACATAATATAAGCCAATGTTTAGTTGTTGAAACTTTTGCTGCGCTTGAAATAAAATATTTGGCGATAAGTAACTGGCGTTTCCTTTTTCTAAAGGAATAATTGCACCCGCATGACCAGTAAATTTTGCAGGTAATCTAGATGAACCCAATAAACCTTCATCGGGTTGATTAATATGATGTGCGGCAAAACCAAAAAAGTAATTTTTACTGTAACCTAAAACTCCTGCCGAAAAATCGACATTTCTTTTAGTTTGTGATGGAACTGCTTCGTTTGTATTCCAAACAAAACCTCGGCGTGGATCAATCATATCGCCAAAATTTAGTTTGGTTTTATCTAACGATTTTTGCAAATAAGTACCCTGAATACCGAATTTAATAGCAAACTGTCTGTTAATTTGGGCTAAATAAGAATAAACTAAACTAAAATTAGTTGTTTTTAAAGTACCTCTTGCTTGGTCATCAGTTGTAACTAATGCGCCAATACCGCCAGCTAAAGCATTAATGTGCATATCGTAAGCGGCGGAATAAGTAACATAAGTGCCAGATAAGTTTGGCCATTGGTTACGGTAATTCATACATATACGCGGACAACGTGCTGTACCCGCAAACGCTGGGTTTAGGTACAATGGGTTGGAATAAAATTGCGTGAATTGTGGATCCTGCGCTTTTAAATCGGATAAAAGTCCTATAAATAGGATGAATGGTAACAGTATGCGTTTAATCATAAAAAAAGTTAAACTTAGCTATTTTACAAATATAAATAAATAATTTCAAATACAAAAATAATTTAACAACAATAATTTTACACAAGCTTCGTTTATTTGTTGTATATAAACTAATTTTATAAAATGAATCGTACTATTTTATCTTTAATTTTTGCTTTTAGTTGCCTGTTTAACGGTTTTAGTCAACAAAAAGTTGCACAAATTAACCAAAAAAACGCTTTATTACCAGTTAATGAAACAAATATTAATAAAAGTAATATTCAAACCTCAACTTTAGCTGATTCGGTATTTTTAAAATTACAACTAAAAGGTGCACTTTATAATTTTGCAAAAAACAACTTACCTTATTATACCGTTAACAAAACAACTAGTTATAATCAAAATGCTAATGCAACACTTTTAATTAAACAAACGCAAATTGTTGCAGAACCGCACGCAAGCGTTATTAAAAAGTACATGCAACAATTTTTAACTCAAAATTTTGAGTTAAAGGCATTAAATAGTTTGTGTGTAAACGAAAACTTAAATCATTACAGTTTAATTCCTTTTCGTTTAAGCGCTCAAAATCAAATTGAAGAGTTATTAGATTATGATATAAATTGGCAAATTACAGCCGCCAATAATCGCAGGCCGAATAGTGTATCTTCATTTACCAACAATTCGGTTTTAGCAAATGGAACTTGGTACAAAATTGGTTTAACAAAAACTGGTATTTATAAGTTAGATAAAACTTTTTTAAAATCTTTAGGTATTGATATGACTACTATCAATCCAAAAAATATTCGCATTTATGGTAACGGTGGTAAAATGACACCTGAGCGCAATAGCGATTTTAGATACGATGATTTACAAGAAAATGCAATACAAGTAATTGGCGAAAGCGACAACGTTTTTGATAATAATGATTATGTTTTATTTTATGCTACCAGTACAACAATTTGGAACAAACGTACCGCAACTACAGGTTTAAAATTTAAACACGAAAAAAATTTATACAGCGATAGTAGCTTTTATTTTGTTAATGTTGATTTGGGTGCTGGCAAACGTATTGTTACAAATAACTCGTTACCAACAATTGCAAATGTTACTACTAACTCTTATGATTATTATGGTTATCACGACGAAAACATTGTAAACTTTATAAAAAGTGGCAGGCAATTATTTGGCGAATTTTTTGATACAAATAACTCCTACTCATTTAATTGGAATGATGGAGATTTTGTTACAAACGATTCGTTAACTGCAGAAGTAACATTAGCTGGAAGAAGCACGGTTAATTCTACTTTTTTAGTTAATGGTAATGGGCTAAATTTTAATATAAATACTACGGGTATTAATATTAACGACTATTTAGGCGCGTATACAAGCATTGTTACTAGTACCCAAAGTGTTTTAAATACTAATCCTTTTAATATAAATATTACTGTTAGTAAACAAACTGCAAACGCTGTAGGCTATTTAGATTATATTACAATTAATGCCCGCAGAAATTTGAATGCTAGTAATAAACAATTTCAGTTTAGAGATACCCGCGTTACATCGCTTGGTAAAATTTGTAATTATTCCATTTTAAACCCTACCACTAATACAATTAATGTTTGGAACGTTACAAATCCGATTGCACCTTTTAATCAAGCTTTTATTTCAACTGGCTCTACTTTAACATTTACTGCTAATGCCGATTCGTTAAACGAATATGCGTTATTAACTACAAACGATTTTTATTTACCAACTTTTGTTGGGAAAGTTGCCAATCAAAATTTACATGCCATTGCACAAGCAGATTATGTTTTAATTACCCATCCCTTATTTTTACAACAAGCGCAACGTTTGGCAAACCTTCATCAACAGCAAGAAGGGCTTAGCTACGTTATTGCTAACACCGATTTAATTTATAACGAGTTTGGCAGCGGTAAACCTGAAGCCACTGCAATTCGCGATTTTATAAGAATGCTTTATAGTCGCAATATTTCTGTGGCAAAACAAGTAAAATACGTTGCACTTTTGGGCGATGGCTCATATTATAACCTGAATAGAAATTTAGTAAACAATACTAATTTAATACCAACCTACCAAACTTTTGAATCAAACGCCATACTTAGCAGCAGTGCTGCCGACGATTTTTATGGTTTAATGGATGCTAACGAAGGTTTTGATGTACTTAGCGAAAAAGGTGTTGGTGGTTTATTAGATATTGGAGTTGGGCGACTGACCTGCCACACTTCATCTGAAATGAACAACACTGTAAATAAAATTGAAAACTATTATAAAAAAGAAACTAATTTTAGCATTAATGATGCAAACCAAACTAACTGCAATCAAAGTAATAGAAGCGTTATGGGAGATTGGAGAAATTGGTTAATATTTATGGGCGATGATGAAGATGGATCATTACATTCAGTTGACGCCGATGAATTAGCAACAAGCGTAAAAAATAAAAATAAAAACTATAACATTGATAAAATTTATTTAGATGCTTACCAGCAATTTTCTAGTCCTGGGGGGCAACGCTATCCAGATGCTAAAGAAGATTTAAACAGACGTATTAATAAAGGTGCCTTAATTTACAATTACACTGGCCACGGCGGCGAGGTAGGTTTAACTGGCGAACGTATTGTTGATTTAGAAGGAATTAATAGCTGGACAAATTTTAGTAATTTACCTTTATTTATAACCGCAACATGCGAATTTACTAGATATGATGATCCAGCAAGAACATCTGCTGGCGAGCTATGCCTTTTAAACCCAAATGGTGGTGCTATTGCATTGTTTACTACAAGTAGGTTGGCATTTTCAAACACTAATAAGCAATTAAACTTTGTTTTATTTGATTATATGTTTAAAAAATTACCAAATGGTAAATTTCCTTGCCTAGGCGATATTATTAAACAAACTAAAGCTGATCCTCGAATAGGTCAGTTTATTGCATATGGCAACTTTCATTTAATAGGCGACCCAGCTTTAACCCTCGCCTACCCTACTTTAAATGTAAAAACATCAAAAATAAATAATAATGCTGTTACAATTACCAGCTCTGATACTTTGGGTGCTTTAGCTAAATTTACAATTACTGGCTCAATTACAGACACATTGGGTGTAAAACGAACTAACTTTAATGGATTAGTGTACCCAACTGTATTTAATAAAGAAGAGAATGTTGTGTGTTTACTAAATGATGCAGCATCCTCAATAGGCGGTTCAATTCCGACACCTTTTCAATTTAAATCGCAAAAAAATATTTTGTACCGTGGTAAATCTGAAGTAAAAAATGGTGATTTTTCATTTACATTTATTGTTCCAAAAGACATTAGTTTTGCTACTGGAATTGGCAAAATAAGCTATTATGCTACCAATGGATTAATTGATGCTGCAGGGAATTATACACAAGTTATTGTTGGCGGCGCATCAACCAATACAATTGTTGATGTTGAAGGACCACAAGCAAATTTATTTTTAAACGATAAGGGTTTTGTAGATGGTGGCACTACCAACGAAAAACCAGTTTTTTATGCCAATTTAATTGATAGTAGCGGTATAAATACAGTAGGAACTGGTATAGGCCACGATATTAATGTAATTCTCGATCAAAATTCAAGTAAACCAATTGTTTTAAACGATTACTACGAAGCAAATTTAAACAGCTACCAAAGCGGTAAAGTACGTTACCCATTTAATGAATTAAGTGAAGGCAGCCATAGTTTAACCTTTAAGGTTTGGGATATTCAAAACAATTCAAGTACGGTAATCACCGATTTTGTAGTTGCAAACAGTGCAGAGTTAGCATTAAATCATGTGTTAAATTATCCTAATCCGTTTACAAATCATACTAAATTCTTTTTTGAATACAACCAAGCTTGTAATACAACAAAAGTTACAGTTCAAATATTTACAATAAGTGGCAAAGTTGTTAAAACCTTGCAACGTACAGTATCATGCGAAGGTTTTAGACCAGAGGGTATAGATTGGGATGGTAAAGATGAGTATGGAGATAAATTAGCCCGGGGCGTTTACATTTATAAACTAGCAATATTAAATACCGATAGTAAAAAAGCCGAAAAAATTGAAAAATTAGTTATACTAAATTAGTATATTTACCGTTATTAGTTTTAAATAATTAAATGAGAAGATTTTTTTTTATAGCCTTAAGTATTATTTTATGTTTTAAATTTAATGCACAAATTAATTCGCAACAATTAGGCGGCAAAACAATAAATCCTATTACTACTGCTGTGCCTTTTTTAATGATTAGCCCCGATAGCAAACAAGGCGCTATGGGTGATGTTGGTGCCGCTACCGATCCCGATATAAACTCGATACATTGGAACGGTAGTAAATTAGCATTTTTAGATAAAAAATTTGGTGTTGGTTTTACTGTAACGCCTTGGTTACGGTTACTAGTTCCAGATATTAACGTATATTATTTATCTGGTTACACAAAAATTAATAAAAACCAAGCAGTAGGCGCATCTTTACGTTATTTTACTTTAGGAAACATTGAATTAACAGATGCTACAGGCATAAAAATTGGCGATTTTAAACCAAACGAATTTGCAATTGATTTGGCTTTTTCGCAAAAATTATCTAAAACATTTGCCTTAGGCGTTGCTACTCGTTTTATAAATTCGGGTATAAGCAGGGTTTATTTTAACGGTAGTGCAGGTAATGCTGCAAGCACAGTAGCTGTTGATATTAGTATGTTTTACAAAAGTAATAAATTTACCTTAGGCGATAAAAAAGCTACTGCTACTGGTGGCTTAGCAATTACTAATTTGGGAGCAAAAATTAGATATAGTACTGTTTCCAATTATATACCAATTAATATGCGTTTAGGTGGGGGTTTAAAAACCGAAATTGACGATTATAATACATTTGGCTTTTATTTAGATTTTAATAAATTATTAGTCCCGTCAACACCCGTTATTCAAACTACCATTAACGCACAAGGACAAATAGTAAATGTGAAAGATAAAGAAACCGGTTTAGATGTTATTTTAAAAGGTAAAAACCCTAATGTACCTGTTGCCCAAGGTGTAGTGCAATCGTTTTATGATGCACCAGGTGGTTTTAAAGAAGAAATGCAAGAGATAAATATTAGTACTGGATTAGAATATTGGTATAACAATGTATTTGCAGTTCGTGGTGGTTATTTTTACGAACCAGTTACAAAAGGTTCGCGCCAATTTTTTACTATAGGTATGGGAGTAAAATACAGCATTATAAATATTGACGGTTCGTATTTAATACCTACCAAATTAAATAATCCATTACAACGTACTTGGCGTATTTCTATAAGTTTCGATTTTGATAAGTCAAAAAAAGTTGAAGACCCTTCAGCTGTTCAACCTTAACTTTACCTATTTTTTTAGTTTGCAATTACTAAAAATTTAATTTATACAATTACTTTCTATAAATTGTGTAAGAAATAATTAGTAAAATTTATCTTAATTTTTCTCTTTTTTTTTCTAACTAATTAAAAAACATTTATATTTACTTAACTAAAAAAAACTAAAACAAAATGGGATTATTTGATAAAATTAAGAATGAATTTATCGACATTATTGAGTGGGTTGATAATACAAAAGACACTATCGTTTATAAGTTTCCTCGTTTTCAAAACGAAATAAAAAATGGCGCAAAACTTACTGTTCGCGAAAGCCAAGTAGCAGTATTTATGAACGAAGGTAAAATAGCTGATGTTTTTCAACCAGGTATGTACGAATTAAATACTAATAATATGCCTATACTTTCAACCCTTAAAGGTTGGAAATATGGTTTTAATAGTCCGTTTAAAGTTGATGTGTTTTATGTAAGTACAAAACAATTTATCGATCAAAAATGGGGTACTAAAAACCCAATTACATTAAGCGATGCACGCTTTGGTTTTATAGAATTACGTAGTTTTGGTAGCTTTGCATTTAGAGTTACCGAGGCTGGTAAATTTATTAAAGAAATTGCAGGCACTAACGAAAATTTTACTACCGAAGAAATTGCAGAGCAATTACGTAGTATGATAGTTACTAAGTTTACAGATGCAGTTGGCGAAGGTAACATTCCTGTTGAAAAATTTGCTGCCAATATGGATGAATTATCTAAACTTGGGCAAGATAAATTAAATGCAGATTTTTTAGAATACGGATTAACTATAACCAAGTTTTTAGTTGAAAACGTGAGTATGCCTGAAGAATTAAAAAAAGAAATTTTTAATTATTCGCGTTTAAATGCTATTGATTTAAATAAATTAGCACAATTTAATACTGCAAATGCAATTAAAGATGCCGCCAATAACCAAGGCTTAGGAGGTGCGGGTATTGGTATGGGCGTGGGAATGGGGATGGGAAATATGATGACAAACATGTTTAACCAAACAGGTATGAACAATACCAATCAAAATAACAACAACAACAATTCATCAGTACCTCCACCGCCAATTATTCAGTTTCATGTAGTTGTTAGCGGTGCGCAGGCTGGACCATTTAATTTACAACAATTACAAGCAATGGCTGCAAGTGGCCAGTTAACTAAAACAAGTTTAGTTTGGAAAAACGGAATGGCAAATTGGTTAACAGCCGAAACACAAGCCGAATTAGCGGCTATGTTTATGAATGTACCACCACCAATTGCCTAAATTTTTAGTGAATTATTATAGCACCTTTAACGTCTCAAAAAATAATAGATTATCTAATAAACAACTTTAAAAAGTAGTTTATTCTCAATTTTATGGATTTTACATTAATTTTTCATCATAAATGTAAATAGTAGTATCTTTAAAACGTATATGATAATTTTAAGGTGCTTAACCTTACGTGGTAATCTTTTACCCCAACTAAAAATTGTTAAATTAGCAATTAGCATACTTTGTATGGCTTTTGGCTTAACAATTACTGCTCAAAATTCTACAATTGATGACCTAAAATTAAAAGCAAATAAATTATTTGAAGATGAAGAATACACACAGGCATATGGTTTATTTTCGCAATTAGTATCCAATTATCCAAAAGATGCTGACTTAAACTACAAACTAGGAGTATGTATGATTTACAGCGAGCCTGACAAAAAAAAATCTATTCCTTTCCTCCAATTTGCAAACACTAAACCAGATGAATCGCCAAAAGAAACTAAATTTTATTTAGCTAAAGCATTTCACATAACTTATCAATTTAATGAAGCTATAAAATTTTATAACGAGTACAAAAAAGTAGGTTCACCAAGCAACCAAAAAAAATTACAGGTAGATAATGAAATTAAAGCCTGCGCTAATGGTAAGCGTTTACTTAGCAGTGTTAGCGATTTGGTAGTTAAAAGTAAAAAACAATTAAACGAAGCTGATTATTTTCGCAGTTACGATTTAAAAAATATTGGCGGGAAATTATTAGCTAAACCCGAAGATTTTAAAACCGGACCTGACAAACGTAAAAAAGATAAATCGGTAGTATTTGTGCCGCGTATTGGCGAACGTGTATATTTTAGTAGCTATGGCGAAAATATAATTAATGGTAGAGATATATATTTTAGAGTAAAATTGCCAAATGGTACTTACAGCAAACCAGAAAAAGTAAAAGGCATAAATACCGAATTTGATGAAGATTATCCCTTTCTACATCCAAATGGTAATGTGCTTTATTTTGCAAGCAAAGGCTTTAATAGCATGGGTGGCTACGATATTTTTAAATCAACATACAATAAAGATAGTGATTCGTGGAGTTTACCACAAAACCTCGAATTTCCTATCAATTCTCCCGATGATGATTATTTGTATGTAACCGATTCATTAGAAAAAATTGCGTACTTCAGCACAGGCAGGCAAAGCCCTCCAGGTAAGATTGATGTTTTAAAAGTTAATGTAGAACGTAAACCAATTGATTTAATGGCGCTAAAAGGTACGGTAGTAAAAGAAAGTGCCGAACAAAGTTTAAAATCAAAAATTACAGTAAAAAACATTTCCACTAACGAAATAGTTGGAACCTACTCTGCACAAGATAATGGCGATTATTTAATGGATTTACCAAACGGCGCAAAACTTATTTATACGGTTGAAACCCCAGGAATAGAAACACAATCGCAAGGCGTAAATTTACCAATGGTTACCACTAGCAAACCTTTTAAACAAACTATTAGTTACGATAAAGGAATTTTGAAAATTATTAATTATTTTGATGAAGCCCCAACAGACGACAGCTACTTACAATACTTAAAAATAATTGAAAATAAAGCAAAGTTAGAAGTAAATGAAGGTAAAAATAACTTAGCTACAACCGAAACAATTACCGATGTAGCAAATAATAATAACAACGAAAATGGTAATTCTAAAAACCCAACAGTAACTGATGGAAATACAGTAACTGCATCTACAAATACTGCAACGGCAGCAAACATTGTAAAAAACAAAATAGGTAAAAGCAATAATGAGCTAAGCGATATTGCTAAGCAAGATGCCGAAGAAAGCAAAAAAGAAGCCTTACAATTAAACCAAGATGCTAACGACGCATACCAATTAGGAAATGAAAAAAATATTGAAGCAGATAAAAAATTAGTTTTAGCCGATGAAGCTTTAAAAAATGCACAAACTGTAATTAATGAAGATGAAAAAAAACTAGCAATAGAAAAAGCAAATGCAATTAAATTAGAAGGTGATATTGAAAAAGATATTGCCGTAAAAATATTAAGTTATTCAAAAACATTAAATGAAGATGCAAAAGAAAAACTTAAAATTGCCGATTTAAATAAACAATACGCCGAAGAATTAGATTTTGTTATTTCTAACAAAAATAATAAAAATCAATCGCTTGAAAAGTTAGATGAGTTGCAAAAACAAATTAACGAACTTACATTACAAAAAAATAAATCAGACAATATAATAAACTCTATAAAAAATGATATTGAGGATAAGGAAAAGCAAATAGCATCTGTACAAAATTCAAGTTCGTATATTAAAAAAGATTTAAATGAAATTAATGATGAAATAAAAACTAACGAAGAAGATCTTACCAAATCAAAAAAGAAAAATAAAAAAATAATTGAAGAAAAATTAATAGAACTAAAAAATGAACAAACCGAAAAAGAAAAACAAATAGTTGAAAACGATGTAAAAATAAAAATTTTAACAGACGAATTAACTGGCTTAAACGATGAGTTAGCACTAACTAACAAAATAAAAAATGAGCAAATTGCTACTTCAAATACCACTACTGCTTTAAGCAGCAATGCAATAATAGCAAACACTAACACCACATCTATTACAAATAATAGCACAACCGTTACCAATGCTTCAAAAATTAGTATTACAGCTGCAACTTTGCAAGATAAGTACAAAAGTAAAATTACTATTAATGACAATGCTAATAAGGAAAATATAAACCAAAGCACCACTGAGTTAAAAAACTTTAATAAAGATATTGATGTAGCAATTGCAAAAGATAAAGCCAATCTAACAAAATCAAAAACTGTTGATGATAAAACTAATATTAATACTAATATTAAAACTTTAGAAGAATTAAAAAAGCAAAATCAGCAACAAATTATTGCTAATAATAAAATGGCTATTAGTTTAAATACTTCCATTGCAACTACTACTCAATCAAACACAAGTCAAACAAATTTAATGTTGAACCCCGTAACAATAACAAATAATAACGAAGCCATTAATCAGTTAGATAAATTAAATACCAGTTTAATAAATAATAGTGACGTTCAAAATTTCGATTTTAATGCTTACCAAAATCAAACGGCGCAACAATTAAAAATTGATGCAGATAGTAAAATTAACGATGCTGTAGTTGTGCAAAAAAAACTAAAAGAAACTATTGCAGCAGCTAAGGATGCATTATCAAAAACAAATGGAAAAACAACTAGTAACGTTAATAGTAAAACGCCCGAACAATTAAGCAAAGAAGCCGACGATTTATTAGCAAAATCAATAGAAATTTTAGATTTATCAAAAACAAAAACTGGTGAAGAAAAAGATAAATTAATTGCTGAATCGAAAGACCTACAAAATAAAGCCAACGAAAAAAGTTTACAAGCTACTGATGTTACTAAAAACGATAACAAAGCAATTTTTGATACGAATAATGATAATATACAAACATTAATTTCCGAAAATAAATCAAACGAAACAGATAATAGTGAAGTAAAGAAGTTAAACGATGAAGCTGCAATTGCTTACAATCAGTCAAAAACTATTCGCGAAGAAGCCCTATCTCAACCCAATATTGGCGCTAAATTAGGTGGCTTAAGTAATGCCGAAGAAAAAGAAGCAGAAGCCATTAGTAAACAAAAACAAGCAGTTGAATTACTAAAAAAATCTAATCCTAATGCTAATTTAAAAACGGCTGCTACATCAGTTTCAAATGCTAGTAATTCTTCAACAACTAATCAAAACGAAAATAATTCGGAAGCAGATGCAACTCAAAAATTAAACGACGTTAATAAAAATATTGAAGCATTGACCGATACAAAATTAGCAGCTTATCAAAAATTGTACGACGCAAACAAAACAGAATTAGAACAAATTACAACTACACTAAAAACCAACGAAACTATAATAAATGTTACACCTGCTTTAAAAAGTGAATATATTGCTGGCACTAGTAAAATTACATCATCTGAAACTTTGAAACAAAATTCGGATAGTGACAAAAATAAAAACGATAAATTAAACAACTTAATTAATTCAACAAAAAAACAAATTGATGCCATTAATCAGCTAAATAAATTAAATAAAAAATTAGAATCGCAAATTGCTAAAAATACTATCGGAAGTAATAATACAAACAGTAATAACAATGCTACAAATTCAAATAACACAAATGGTAATAATAATGCAAACAACATTAATTCAAATAACAACCCAGCAAACAATAAAACAAATAGCAATGCAACAAATTTAAATAACACAAACGCTAATAATAATGCAAATACTACTAATTCAAATAACATTTTAGCAAATAATAACAATAATAATAACAATACAAATAATTCAATCGATACAAATGATAGTAACACTAATGCCAACAGCGTAAGCAATGCTACTAACTCAAACAATACAAACGCTACAACTAGTAAAACAATTGATGTTAATACCCTTGCAAAATCAGACACAACTGCT